>Ga0206131_10005021_pt1 | contig 14189 bp, 6 predicted proteins | sample Helgoland_Spring_FD_148636 | JGI IMG/M metagenome (GOLD analysis project Ga0206131, IMG submission 148636) | Pelagic subsurface seawater microbial communities from Kabeltonne, Helgoland, North Sea - Helgoland_Spring_Bloom_20160517_1 | ecosystem: Environmental > Aquatic > Marine > Epipelagic ...
GAAAGCGAAGGGCGCAGTCTTAACAGCTGAGTCAATGCCAATGGCTAGTTGGTCTTTCAATCTGAACGATCGTTCAGGGAAATTCAACACGCAAAACGTACTCGGTTATATTCCAGGAAGAGACTCTGTTTTACAGGAGGAGTTGGTGGTGATTACAGCACACTATGATCATGTGGGTGTGATCGACGGTGAAATCCATAACGGGGCGGACGACGACGGTTCAGGGACGGTTACGGTCTTGGAGTTGGCTCAAGCCTTCATGGCTGCGGTGGATGCCGGAGAAGGGCCGCGCCGGAGTGTATTGCTGATGACGGTAGTTGGAGAGGAAAAAGGCTTACTCGGAAGTGAATGGTATTCAGATCATCCTGTTTGGCCTCTAGAGAACACGGTGGCTAATCTCAATATTGATATGATCGGAAGGACAGATGAGGCACACCCGGATGATGATCGGTATGTGTATCTCATTGGGTCAGATAAGCTATCTTCTGAGCTCCATGAGATCAGTGAAAACGCGAACAGTGAGTTTACGCAGTTGGCATTGGATTATACATTCAACGCACCGGATGATCCGAATCGTTTTTACTACCGGTCTGATCACTACAATTTTGCGAAACACAACATTCCTGTGATCTTCTACTTCAGTGGTGTGCACGAAGACTATCATAAACCGGGAGATGATCCGGAGAAAATCCACTACGACAAGACGGCTGAGATTGGCCGCTTGGTGTTTCACACGGCGTGGCAACTCGCCAACCAAGACAAGCGGATCGAGGTTGATATGGAAAATGATTTTCCAGAGAAATAATTAAAAACCAGGAGCTGCAGAGAGGAGTTGATTGAACTTATTTTTCTCTGCTTCGTACGCTGCCCCTGTTGCGGGCCCATTGAAGCCGGAATGGATCGCTACGCGTCCGTTGGGGTGGATAAAGAGTGTAGTAGGAAAGCTCAGAACCTGATCCAAGAAAGGAAAGGTGCGCGCAGCTATTGTTTTGCTAGCGACTCCTCCCCAATACACCTCCCAGTTGATTCCCAATTGTGAGCGGTAAAAATCCAATCGACGGTACACATCTAAGGCAGTGGTGTCCCTCTCGTATGCCATGGAAATGACACGAATACCCGGGTGGTTTTCCTGAACCTCTCGAAGTAAACGGACTTCATCCATGCAGTTTGGGCACCACGTGCCTAGGATGTCTACAACAACGACCTCACCGGGTTGAGGAACCAAAGACACTTCTACAGACAACCCATTCCGATCGAGGGTGGTGATCAAAAGGTCTGAGTCTTGGACTTGAATTTCTTCAACGGTATCACCGTTTGGCCAAACACAACCACTGCGACCGGACCATTGCGTGTGGTAATGGTTGCCGCTATAAAAACTACCGTCGATCCAACTTCCCTGACTGTAGCGCGCTTTGAAGCAATAGAGGTGGGCCCCATCATAGGTTTGCATGTGAAGCAAGCCAGAGCGATAAACCCCTGAGAAAAAGCGATAATCCCCGGTAGGGGTTCGCATCGTTCCGGTCATGCTACCCGCAACCCGCTGAAGATCCAACTGTGCATCAGCGAACGCGCTGGTATCGCGATCACCAAACCAAACATCCCAAGTACCCTCTGGAGCCTCGCTTGTGTTGATGACAGAAGACCGGGGTTGAATGTCAAAATCTACGTGGTAGTTGGATGACCGCAAGGAGTCCGTCCACACCCCTCTCCTCTCCGTTGAATCCAATACCCACGAACCGCCAAAAACAGGCACCACAAACGTAGAGTCGTTGGTTCGAAGCAACTCCATTTCCTCTCCGCCGTTTTGAAGGGTCAAGAAGTCATTTTGTTGCTGCAAAGGAAACGATACGCGCGTACTATCATTGAGATGGAACACCACCTCGAGGTTGTCTTGTGGTTCGTTGACTTCAGCGCAGCGGACAAAGAGTGAAACACAGACAACACACGTGGCGATCCACTTCATATCAACCCAAGTCGAATTGAATCCCTTGTGCCAATGGAAGGGTTGATCCGTAGTTGATGGTGTTTGTTTGTCGGCGCATGTACGCTTTCCAAGCATCTGATCCAGACTCGCGTCCCCCTCCTGTTTCTTTTTCTCCTCCAAACGCTCCTCCAATCTCCGCTCCTGATGTGCCGATGTTGACGTTTGCAATTCCACAATCGGAACCATTGACAGACAAAAACCACTCCGCTTCCTGGACATTGTTCGTCATAATAGCAGAAGACAATCCCTGAGCAACGCCGTTTTGCAATGCAATGGCTTCATCTAAGGTGTCGTATGCCATCAAGTAAAGCAACGGTGCGAACGTCTCGTGTTGAACAATCGCTAAATCATTCGAAGCCTCAGCGATACTTGGGCTGACATAACAACCACTCTCATACCCAGGACCTTCCAACAACCCCCCTTCGACCACAAACGTACCTCCTTGATCCTTTACGGATTGCAGTGCAGCGAGATAGGTTGCAACAGCCGCTTGGTCTGTCAACGGCCCAACATGGTTGGACTCATCCAATGGATTGCCAATGGTGAGTTGGCCGTAGGCATTTTTCAGAACAGTTTTGACTTGATCGTAAATGGAACGATGGATGATCAAACGACGTGTAGAAGTACACCGTTGACCGCACGTACCGACAGCGCCAAACACAGCGGCAGGAACGACCATTTTCAAATCAGCATCAGGAGCAATAATAATGGCGTTGTTTCCACCTAACTCTAAAAGCGATCGGCCCAAACGTCCGGCAACAGCCTTTGCAACAGCCTTGCCCATGCGAGTGCTACCTGTGGCGCTCACAAGAGGCACCATGGGATCATTGCTCAACATTTCGCCTACATCAGCCATGCCATTCACAACGCAAGAAAGCGCTGCAGGAACGTCATTGGCTTCAGCAACCTCATTCCAAATGTGCTGGCAAGCAATAGAACAAAGCGCGCTCTTTTCAGAAGGCTTCCACACGCAAGAATCACCACAAACCCAAGCGAGCGCAGTGTTCCAAGCCCATACGGCTACTGGAAAATTAAAAGCAGAAATGATTCCCACCACTCCCATTGGGTGGTACTGCTCATACATGCGGTGAAGAGGACGTTCAGAGTGTGTTGTCATTCCGTACAATTGACGGCTTTGACCGACTGCGAAATCACAGATATCAATCATCTCCTGTACCTCACCCAAACCTTCTTGGAGTGATTTACCCATCTCATAACTCACTAACGCTCCTAAAGCATCCTTCTTTGCACGAAGGGCATCACCAAATTGGCGAACGGCCTCGCCTCGTTTTGGCGCAGGAACATGTCTCCAATCGAGGAATGCAGCTTGAGCGTGCTCCATGACTTCAGCATAGTCTGCCGCCGTTGCGCTTGAAACTGAAGCAATCCGCTTTCCGTCAACCGGTGAAATTGAATCAATAGTGGCTCCGCTTCCAAAGGCCCGCTTACCAATCATAACGCCGTGGTTGTGATCTTGGATTCCGAGTGTGGAGAGAATGTTTTGAATGTCCATTGTGTGTCTGTTCTTGTTGGAGGTGCAAAGATAGTTCGTGCTCGACCAAGACCCGAGGGCTCTTCTTGGCTGTAATCACGTATTCAACTATTTGATTTACAGTGTTTTGTGTAAAAAATAAAGAATAGGGAAAAGAGAACGTGTGGGTTACATGAAGTCTTTAAACGCTACACGGCCCCTTAAAAAGGCCCAAGTGATACTGTTTCACGTGGAACAGTACCTATCGGCCGAGGTTCACGAGCAAAACAGCGAGATCAGATGCACTTACTCCAGAAATGCGGGAAGCGCCGGCAAGCGTTTCTGGTTTCGTTTCTGTGAGTTTTTCGCGGGCTTCGCTACTCAAGGATTCGAGTGCGTGATAATTGAAGTCATTCGGAATAGCAACGTGATGCAAGCGCTGCAATTTATCAGCGATTGCCTGCTCCTTTTCAATGTATCCAGCATACTTGATTTGAACCTCAATAGCCTCCAGGGTTTCAATGTCCATTTGCAAGTGTTTGCCTATGGCGTGGATTTCCGGGATATGTTCAAACATCAATTGTGCGCCAACACCGGGTCGATTTAACACGGAAATGGCTTTTTGCTTTTGTTGTAAAGGCGCGCTTTGGATGGATTCGAGAAGCGTTTGAGCTTGCTCTGGGCTGACGCTTGTTTTTTCGAGTTGGGTCTTGAACGACCGCATGGTCTTGATCTTGGACTCCAATGTTTCCATGCGCTCGCTCGATGCCAGCCCGATAGCGTGTGATAAAGGGGTGAGGCGTTGGTCGGCGTTGTCTTGGCGCAAAAGGATGCGGTATTCTGCACGTGATGTGAACATGCGGTAAGGCTCCTTGGTGCCTTTGGTAACGAGATCGTCGATGAGTACACCGATGTACGCCTCATTTCTTTTGAGGACGACTGGTGGTTTGTTCCACGTGGAACGTGCAGCATTGATTCCGGCCATTAACCCTTGAGCGGCGGCTTCTTCATATCCAGTTGTACCATTGATTTGACCAGCGAAGAATAGGTTTTGAAGTTGCTTCGTTTCTAGGCTGTGCTTGAGCTGGGTGGGGTGGAAGAAGTCGTATTCGACAGCATATCCGGGTCGAAAGAACTTCACACCTTCGAAACCAGGAACACACCGAAGCGCTTTCACTTGGATGTCTTCAGGTAAGCTTGTGCTGAAGCCATTGACATAGACTTCGACTGTTTCCCATCCTTCGGGTTCGACAAACAATTGGTGTGAATCCTTGGTGTGGAATCGCTCAATTTTATCTTCAATGCTCGGGCAATAGCGTGGGCCAAGACCTTGAATGCGGCCATTGAACATCGGTGATCGGTCGAACCCGTCGCGCAGGATATCGTGGACCTGGACGTTGGTGTGAGCGATGTGACAGCTTCGTTGATCTTGTAATATCGGGGTGTCTGTGTAAGAGAAACGCCGAGGATCAGGGTCTCCAAGTTGTTCTTCTAAGACGCTGTAATTGATACTTCTTCCATCGACGCGAGGAGGTGTGCCCGTTTTCATGCGGTCGGCCGTAAAGCCATTTTCGACCAACTGCTCTGTGATCCCAACGGCAGAGCGTTCGCCGGCACGTCCACCGCCAAATTGTTTTTCTCCGATGTGCATCAGGCCGTTGAGAAATGTACCTGCCGTGACAACAACGGATTTGGATCGAATGGTAGAACCCAATTGCGTTCTAACACCGCAGCAAACTCCGTTTTCAATGATCAATTCGGTGACGGCATCTTGCCAGAAGTCGAGTAGGGGAGTGCCTTCAAGCATTAAACGCCACTTTTCAGCGAAGCGCATCCGGTCGTTCTGAGTGCGTGGAGACCACATAGCGGGTCCCTTTGATCGATTGAGCATACGAAACTGGATTGCGCTGTGATCACTCACAATTCCAGAGTATCCACCCATTGCGTCAATTTCTCGGATGATTTGCCCCTTGGCAATTCCCCCCATTGCTGGGTTGCATGACATTTGGCCAATGACTCCCATGTTCATGGTGATCAAAAGGGTGCGGGCTCCAAGGTTTGCTGAAGCCGCAGCCGCTTCGTTTCCTGCGTGCCCCGCCCCAATGACGATTACATCATATTCTTGATGGATCATGCGTTGAGCGTATTGAAGGTTGTCAGCCACTTGTTTTCTAAGTGCGTCATCTGTGTTTGCTCAGCTTTTGACTTGTCCATATATCCCAATAAATGCAGTACCCCATGCACAATAACCCTGTTTAACTCATTGTTAAACAGCTGTTTGTGTGTTTTAGCGTTGTCTTTGACGCGGTCAATCGAGATGTAAAGTTCGCCAGAGACGGAGGGTCCTTCACAATAATCAAACGTGATGATATCGGTGTAATAGTCATGCTTCAGATGATCTTGGTTGATTGTCAAGAGATACGCATCCGTGCAAAAGACAATCGAGACGTCTCCGACGCTTTTCTGATGAGATTGTACCACATCAGTGAGCCAGGTTTTGATCAAACGGCGTTGCGGACAGCGATAAGGGTGGTCCGCATTGTGAAAAGAGATGGGCAATACAGAATGCGAATTCAGGGCGCAGAGAACACCCCTTGGAACGTCAGCTCAACCACACGGCCGTCATCAGAGAACGTGCATTCATCGGACAATTGGCGCATCAAGAAGACTCCTCGGCCGTTCGGTTTCTCTAGATTTTCAGGCGCTGTCGGGTCAGGGACGTTGTCAAAATCAAAACCGGGTCCTTGGTCGGTGATCTTGAAGTAAAGATCGGATGTGCGCAGTTCGTACTCAACAAAAACGAGTTTCGTCGCATCCAAACGGTTTCCGTGGACAATGGCATTGTTGACGCCTTCTGTCATCGCGATGAGAACATCTCCGTAACACTCCTCTTGAAAGGATTGTCCGTCTCGGATTTCATCAATCAATCGCTCGATTACAGCAATGTTTTCGGGTTGAGAGTGGAATTGCAGTTGTTGCATGGTTTCGGTCATGGTTCCAAAGATTGTTACCGCGGATTCAATTCTGGGGTCGTGACGTCCAAATTATTGAAATATTCATTGACTCGGTCACGATAATAGGAATCCAATTCAAGGGGAACTGTTCGTAACAATTCAAGCTCGTTGTTTTTAAGATTCAGATAATCAATCAGTTGAGAAGGCTCTTCGCTTAAATTTTGATTGGCTGTACGTGATTTTCGCTTGTCATCTTCGCCCCGCGTACGCTCAGCGGTTTCTGCTTCGAGCAAGCGAACCATTAAATCTTGTTGTCGAGCCATGGTTTCAAGAGTAACATCTCGGTTGACCAAGTCGCGCTCCAACTCCTCCATTTCCTTCGCAATGTTACCCAACTGTTCTCCATCGCCAGAACCGTCCTCATTGAGCTCTTGAGATTTTCGCTCAGCCATTTGCCTCAGAGCAGCTTGTTGCGCAGCCATTTGAGCCAGTTGTTTGCTTAATTGTCGCTGTTGTTTCCCGTCTTTCCCTGACTTCCCCTTTTCACCCATTGACTCCTTCATCTTTTCCAGCTGCTCACCCAAGGCTTTTTGCATCTTTTTCATGTCCCCGGCGCTTGGAGAGGGCTTGGGTTTGCCATTGCCTCCCGGTTTTTCACAGTTGCCACTGCCGGGCTTTGATTCTGACATCGATTGCTGCATCTGTTGCAGGGCATCATCAAGCATCAACGCAAGGTTGTTGAAGCTGGTCATCACATATTGCTGGTTGCTATTGATCTCAGCGGTGAGTCGTTCTCCGAATATGGCCAAAGCGTCGTCCATGTGGTGGTTGATTAAACCAATTTCACGGTTGACCGCTGGGGCCAATTGTGTGATACGTAAACTCAACGCAAACAACGAGTCCTCAACCATTCTCGCATCATCTTTGAGCCGTCGTTGCGTCTGGCCGTAAGTGATATACAACGGATCATCGGTGTTTGTGCGGCGCAGAAGTTCCATCACTCCCTCTTCGTCAAAGGACAAGGAGATGATGTTTTCGAGCAACGCCCTCAAGGCATCCATGTCCTCTTCTAAGGCCTCCTCTTTTTCCTGTTGCATCATGGCCTCCATTTGTTCGGCCATTTGCTGCATCTCCTCCGCAGCGTCTTGCTGGTTTTCGGAGGCTTTTTTCTTTTTGTCTTGGTCAAGCTGTTCGGAGCTGTCACTCATCTTTTCCTCAATGGACTCGTTTTCTTCAGAACGGTCCATAGTGGCATTGGGGTTTTCCAATTCTTCATTGGCCTTATCCAGCTCATCCAACTCCTTCTTGAGTTCTTCAAAAGCCTGGTTGAGAGAATCTTGTTGCGCCTTTAACGAATCGCTTGGTGTGGATTCATTCCGGGTTTTTTCAGCGAGTTCAGCCTGTTTTTCCGCGAGCTCTTTGAGATCATCAAGGGCCTCCTCCATTTTTACCTCATACTCCAGTTGTTTGAATTGCTCCAAAGCACGATCCAACTCCTTTTCGAGCGATTCTTGGTCGACCTCCATGGATTCCAATTGGTCCTGGATTTCGTCCAACACGTCGGGATCCATTTCCTCCATTAAACGTTGCATCTCTTCGTAAAGCTGTTTGAGCTCATCGCTCATTACCTGCTCCATTAGCTCTTGAAGCTGCTCTTGTTTCTCGAGGAGACGCTCTTCTTCAGGTGTAAACTCATTGGCACGATCGTCTTTTTGTTCATTGGCTTGCTGGAGTTCGTCCAGCTGTTTTTGCAATGCCTCTTGACGCTTCATGAACTCTTCGATCGCCCGCTCATCTTTCCAGTCGAGCTCGTCGTCTTCACGGAGTTGACGACTCAACGCCTCCATTTCTTCTCTCAAAAGGACCGCTTCCTCCCGAGCGCTTTCCATTTTACTCTGGATATCCGCGCTTGAAGCATCGCGCTCTTCACGGACTTCTTCTTGGGACGGAGGGCTGAAAACCATGGTCGAGGACCGCGCCATTTTCGCTCCATTGACACCATCATTGTCCCAAACCTCAAACCAATACTCCACAGCATCTCCCTCGGTAATGCCCAGGTCCAAGACGCTCCACTCAAAGTAAAACCGGTCAACCGTTCCGCTTGGCTCCTCGAGTGGAATGTAAACAACCTCTCCGCTTGATAAAGCGCTTGATTTGTCGGCCAACTCCTCTTCATTGCGCGGAGCAATTTTTGTCCACTGGTATGCCAACCTCAGTCGACTAAACCCATAATCATCACGGACTTCTCCAGAGAAACGGCGCGTTGAGCGAGCGAGGCTATCTAGGGATTCATTGACACGAATGGAGGGGTGGAGATCAGGAATAACCTGAATGAGATACCGAAGGGAATCTGTAGATCCAACGAAGTCATTGGAAGGAACCAACCAATAAGGTGAAGAATCCGTGAACCGCTGTTGGAACGAAAAGGTGGATGCTGCTTGGCGATCCATCTCAATCGCCTCGTCTCCCAATCGCATTCGAACCGATTCCGTGTCTTTGCAGCGAACCTGCCATTGAATCAACGTTCCTTCAGGCACGCGGAGGTTGCCAACATCCTCCCAATTCTCGATTCCTCGACCGGTATAATTCGGAGCCGTGGTTTTCACATTGAGACTCAGAAGGGTGGGGACTGGGAGAGCTTCCAACGTGAAGACATCCGAATTGACACCAGCAGCAGTACATCGAAAATCGAGCGAAGAGCGCACCACAGGAAAGGTGTGTGCAAATTGTCGGTCGTTTAACCGCTCCATCCGAAAACGATTGCCATTGCTCTCAAGGAAAACAACCTCCGGAACGGATGAACCCACAACCTCAAACTCCACGGTAAACGAAGAAGCAACAGGAACCTGAAGGGGGTCTGTAATCAGTTGAAAGTGAAATGGCGCTTCGGGCACAAAGTCTTGGCGGTGGGCTAAGATTCTTTGAGCGGGTTCCTGAACCATTTCGGGACGTAAAGACCAAATTACCGCAATCACTAGAATAGGGGGTAGCGCATACCAGATATAGGAGATGCTATCGCGCCAGTGAACCGCTTGTTGAAACGAAAAAGGTTGGAGAGCTTCCGTACGCTCTTCGATCGAGGCTTGGAGTAAAGAAGTGTCTACGTTTTGCGCAATCGACCCCTCCAATTGCTGCTGCAGTTGAAGTGTATTCAGCAACCGGTCACTGATTTCAGGGAAATGTTCCCCCACCAAACCACTGGCTTGTTCGTACGTAAGCCCTTTGCTAATTCGTGCCCACTGAAGCAGTGGCCATAGGATGTAACGGGAGAGGACACCCACACCACCCACCACCAACCCCCAAAAAAACAAGGTTCTTCCCGCGATTCCAAAGTTCCCGAAATACTCCAATAAGAATAAAAACAAGCCACTTCCGAGCAAGACCCCACCACCAAAAAAGACTCCACGAATCAAGCGATTCAGGTAGTACTTTCGGATGAAAACATCCAATTTTTGGATCAACAGTGAGGGGTTTCCCATGGAGTATAAAGTTACGGCAAGCAGCAAGCCAAAGCGAGTACTTTCAACAACACGGGATATGCCCTTACTTTTGCTCCCCCTTCAACGAATCCACAAACGCTATGCAAGGTCAATTAATCAGCAATCGCTTTATGAAAAAGACTCAATTGGTTGGTATGGTAATTCTGTTCCTGTTCACCCTTTGTGACGTGAATAGCCAGATTGTCATCAATGAGTTGGACCCTTCCATGCAAGGGGTTGATGACCGGGAGTTTATCGAGTTGAAAGGCAACCCTAATGAAGACCTCAACGGATTCATTGTTGTCGTTTACAACGGTTCCAATGCGCAATCCAACTTAACGATTGACTTGAATGGTTTTGTTTTGGACGAGGACGGATTCTTCTTAATCGGAGGTCCTGCCTTGACAGAGGCGGGATTCATTGTGGAAGAAACGAATTGGCTGCAAGTGGGCCAAGAGGCGGTTGCAATCTATGATGCTGATGCATCGTTGTTTCCGGATGGAACACCAGTGACTGACTCTGATTTGGTAGACGCGGTTGTTTATGGAAACAACCAACCGCCTTTGATTTCGCTTTTGGATGTCTTGACTCCTGGAGGCTTTCAGCTCAACGAAAGTGCAGAAGGGTTGGCTGATTTTCAAAGTTTTTCAAGGGTTCCCGATGGAGGAGCACCGCAAGACCCGGCATCTTTCCAACTGCAATCACTCACTCCGGGTTATTCAAACATCCTCCAATGCGATGGGGGACAGTTGGCTTTGACGAACGCTTCAAACGAATCGGTTTGTACAGACAATGAGCTGGTTTTGGTTCAGTTTTCTCACACGACCGATGTTCCAGAAGCGGATCTCACACTGCTGGTTGTAAACGCTTTAGACGAAACGATTCTCTCTGTTTTTGAAGGGTCTGCAGTGAATCTATCGGGATTGGGAGACCAGAGTTTAGAGATCTGGGGTGTTTCTCACAACGGACCATTGGATGAAGCATCACTTGAATCAGGCCAACCAGCAGCGGCTGTTTCGGGCATGAACTGCGTTTCCTTTAGTATCAATACGATTGAGATTCAAGGGGTCACGTGTAGTCCACCCGCTTGCGATGGAGGTGTGGTAACCGATGCGGGAGGAACTCCCTCTGCGATCGGTTGTGATGGCTTGGAAAACGCGCTTATCACATTTGGATACACTTCTGAAGCGGTTGAAGCCGAGTACATTTTTGTCATCACGGATGATGAGCAAATGATTTTAGATACCATTGCCTTTCCACAATACGACTTTAGCGAGTTGGGTGTGGGAAATTATCAGGTATGGGGGTCTAGTGCATTGGGCGGGTTTAATGCCTCGACTTTAGAGGCAGGTCAGCCGCTTTCAGGTGTTTTAGGTATGGAGTGTGATAGCTTGAGCACATCGTATTTGCATGTGCAGATACTCGATTGCGAGAGCGGTAGTTTTTGTGAAGAGCTGTTCATTTCGGAGTACGTTGAGGGCAATAGCAACAACAAAGCCTTCGAGCTGTACAATCCATCTCCGGTGGCGATTGACCTTTCTGAATACAGCATGGAAACGTGGAACAATGGCGCGAGCGCTCCAACGAACACACAAGTCCTAGAGGGAACGATCGAACCAAACGGGGTGTTTGTTATTGTCAATACGTTGGCCACGCCAGCGTTGTTTGCTGCGGGCGACCTGGTGAGTCAGGTGACCTGGTTCAATGGAAACGACGTTATCTTATTGTATCACAACGGTGAAATCATTGACCAGATGGGTGAATTTGGAGTGGATCCCGGAACGGCTTTTGAAGTGGATGGTGGAAACGGTGAAATGGCGGAGTATACTTTGGTGAGAAAAGCCAATGTTTCTCAGGGAACCACTGATTGGGAACTGGGTCAATACCAGTGGGATGTATACCCGCAAGACACGTTTGATTTTATTGGTTTTCACAACGCAACATGCACGGGATCTCCTGAAATGGAAATTGGCTTCGCGGCGACAGACCTCTATATTTTTGAAGGGGCAGGCGCTGAGGTTGTCATGCAAGTAGCGTATCCACTGCAAGACGTGAACGTGATCGTTGATGTTGTTGGTGGTACTGCTGAATCCGGTTTGGACTTCCCTGCGGTGTTTCCACTTCCGACATATACGTTCCCAATTGGATTGTTGAATGACCAATCATTCACATTTGCTGCCATCAACGATGAAGACCCAGAAGGGGAGGAGACGGTGGAATTGGCGATTACCATTTCGAGTGGTGAGGCCGTGCTGTTGATCGACACCATCACCATTCACATTCAACCCTCTGACTTGACTTATCCCGTTTACAACATCGCCGATGTTCGAACAGTGAATAGCGTCTTGGGAACCACGGATTCACTCGGTGTATCGTGCGAATTGAGAGGCATTGCCCATGGTTGGAATGACTACCCATCGGGATTGCAGTTTACTTTAATTGACTCGACCCACGGAATCAACGTGTTCAGTCCACTCTCTGATTTTGGCTACGAACAAGTAGTTGCTGGTGATAGCTTGCGTATTCGAGGGACCATCTATCAATTTGCAGGACTGACGCAAATTGTGGCCGACACCGTGATTTACGAAGGCTCTGGCTTTCTTACGGAAGAGCCAACGTTGATTCAAACGCTGGACGAAAGCACCGAATCGCACGTGGTGACGTTGAAATGTGTGGAGCTTGTAGACCCTGCTCAATGGACCAATAGCGCCCCAAGTTTTGAGGTGGACATCACCACAGGGAGCACCGTTTATACGATGCGGATTGACGCCAATACGGACTTGTTTTTATCGGAGGCTCCGATGGGCACGTTCTTGGTTTCAGGCATCGCGGACCAGCGTGATTTCGAGTCGCCTTATTTTGAGGGATATCGTATTTCACCACGGTACCAGTCCGATATTACAGAGCCAGTGTACGCGGATTTTGAAATTGAGTCGCCATGGAATCCGAATGATGGCCCACTGGAAATTACCAACAACAGTCAAGGAGCGGGTAGCTACTATTGGGATTTTGGAAACAACGAATCAAGCGATGCCTTTGAACCGGAATTCAGTTACTCAGAGGACGGAACGTACGAAGTGACGCTAATTGCTTACGGGCTTGACGGAAACTGTTTGCACGAGATGACAGCGACGGTAGAAATCATCATTGTTGGCTTGGAAGAAATCAAGGCGAGCATGCAATTTTGGCCAAACCCAACAGAGGATCGCGTGTTCATGGAGTCATCGGTTGATGTTCAATCCATTCAGGTGCACACCCTACAAGGCCATCTGATTGATGAGCAAATCATCAATGGTCGTCTCACATCGCTTTCCACGAAAAACTGGCCTGCTGGCATGTATGTGGTCTCTGTAGCAACACGCTTTGGTTGGACGCAGCACAAGCTGATCAAGTCCTAAAACCTCGCCCCGTTCAAGGCGGCGTTAGCAGTTAGAACCAAACAAACCGAGCAGTAGGAGCAGGTCTCCAATGCTGACCACCAAGTCATTGGTGAGGTCTCCTGGACACAGGTTGGTATTGCTGCAAACACACAACTCCAAACCGTCGACGACTCCGTCGCCATCGGTGTCAACATCCAAAGGATTGGTGTTGTACAAGGAGATTTCAAGGGCGTCGCTGATGCCGTCTCCATCGGTATCGCTGCACGCGTCGCCGACACCGTCATTGTTGAAATCGCTTTGGTCGCTATTGGCAATGGCGACGCAATTGTCGAGATTATCGGTCGTGCCGTCATTGTCCGAATCCGGAAACGACCCGACAAGTGAACCGATCCCAAGGTCAGCTACAATGATGTAGTGGTCCGATGCCGCGAGCGCATCTCCTGATTGAAGGCCGTATTGGTCCAATCGAGCTGAACTCATGATATCCGTGCGTAAAGTGAAGCCATGAAGCAGTGTCGCTGAAGCGTCGGACGTGATGAGGTAATCCAATTTTCCGGGCATCCACTCGCTGGACGAGTTGGTCCAGGTGTAATCCATCGGTGCTTCAGATTGCAACAAAGGCCACTCGGTCAATGAGCTGCCATCCCAATCGGGAGTGAAGTCCGCTCCGTAAGAGGATTCGTCACTGATATCTCCTGTTTTCAAGGTGTAGATCGGATTGTCGAGCCCGACCATGTTCAAGTCTCCCCCGTATATAATTGGGGTGTTGGTCGCAAGATTCAGGCCTTCGCCTTCGCCCGCAATGGCATCGCGAAGAAATGCCATGTATTCATCGGCTTCGGATTGACGTTGTGCTTCACTTGAAGACCCACCGCAGCATTTGAGGTGGCTGCTTGTTATCAGCAAAGGAACCCCCCATCC
>Ga0206131_10005030_pt1 | contig 14172 bp, 10 predicted proteins | sample Helgoland_Spring_FD_148636 | JGI IMG/M metagenome (GOLD analysis project Ga0206131, IMG submission 148636) | Pelagic subsurface seawater microbial communities from Kabeltonne, Helgoland, North Sea - Helgoland_Spring_Bloom_20160517_1 | ecosystem: Environmental > Aquatic > Marine > Epipelagic ...
AATTCCTGTTACTCCTTCGGGCGCAAGAACAGGCCTGAGCGGTGGAGCATTACCAATTAATGGTGGTGTTGCTTTAAGTTTAGAAAAAATGAATTCTATTGTAGAAATTGATGAAAAAAATCTTCAAGCTACAGTTGAACCTGGCGTAATAAATCAAGTTTTTCAAGAAGCAGTAAAAAGTAAAGGACTTTTTTATCCACCTGACCCTTCAAGTTGGGGAAGTAGTTTTTTAGGCGGCAACGTTTCTACCAATGCTGGCGGGCCAAAAGCTGTAAAGTATGGCGTAACCAAAGATTATATTTTGAACCTTGAAGTGGTTTTACCAAATGGTGAAATTATTTGGACTGGCGCAAACGTCCTCAAAAACTCAACCGGTTACAATCTTACACAGTTAATGATTGGGAGTGAAGGAACTTTAGGAGTTGTTACCAAAATTGTGGTTAAGCTAATTCCATTACCAAAACTCAACAAGTTAATGTTGGTTCCTTTTTTTAATGCTCAAAATGCTTGTGAAGCTGTTGCTGATGTTTTTAGAGCAGGGATTACACCGTCAGCTTTAGAGTTTATGGAGCGCGATGCCATTGATTGGACTTTAAGGTTTGTAGATGATATTGTAATAGATGTTAAAGATGAGGTTCAAGCCCATTTGCTTGTTGAGGTTGATGGCAACAACGAAGAGGTTTTGCTTTCTGATTGCGAAAAAATTATGGAAGTAATGGAAGCGCATAATTGCGATGAGATTTTATTTGCTGAGACCGAAGCCCAAAAAGAAAGTTTGTGGAAGTTAAGAAGAAGGGTTGCAGAAGCTGTAAAATCTAATTCGGTTTATAAAGAAGAGGATACTGTTGTTCCCCGATATGAAATGCCTAAACTATTAAAAGGTGTAAAAGAAATTGGAAATAAATATGGCTTTAAATCGGTTTGCTATGGCCATGTTGGCGATGGAAATTTACATGTAAACATTATTAAAGCTGATTTAGATGATAAAACTTGGAATGAAGTTTTACCCATTGGGATTAGAGAAATATTTACACTTTGTAAATCTTTAGGAGGCACAATTTCGGGAGAACACGGAATTGGCTTAGTTCAAAAAGATTATTTAGACATTGTTTTTTCTGCCACCGAAATTGCACTTCAAAAACAAATTAAGAATGTTTTTGACCCAAATGGAATAATGAACCCTGGGAAAATATGGAGTTAATTGTTTGAATTTAAGGTTTTTATTTTTAGTTGTCTATTTTGTTGAAATAAAAAATCGTACATAAAAAAAGCAAAATTGATTTTTGTTAAAATTATGTACATTTATTAAAATTGCTTAATTTTGGTTTATATTATAAAATCGTTGACCTTATGAACGATATTGATTTTTTTAAAAACTTAGAAACATTTAAATTAAAAAAGACAATAAATCATGGTAAAAGGTATTTGCTTGATAAAATTGATTGGAACCTACCCTTAATAATAATTTTGGGGGCTCGCGGAACAGGCAAAACAACCTTAATGTTGCAAAAAGCAGCAACTTTAAATCCTAAAAAATCTATTTATTTAAGTCTTGATCATCCATATTTTGAAGGCAATAGACTTTATAAATTGGTGGAGTCTTTTTATATGAATGGCGGCAGAAGTGTATTTTTAGATGAAGTACATAAGTACGAACATTGGGCAAAAGACATAAAGCATTTAACTGACACTTACGATGGGCTAAAACTTGTAGTTACAGGTTCATCAGCAATAGAAATTTCAAAACAAAAAGCAGATTTGAGCCGGCGTTCAGTAGTTTTTAATTTGCCGGGCTTATCCATAAGAGAGTTTTTACTTTTCGATAAGAACATTCATTTTCCAGTTTATTCTTTAAATGATATTTTAAAAAATCATGTAAAAATTGCCTCAGAAATTTCCGAGAAAATTGATATTATCAAAGTGTTTTCAAATTATATGAAACACGGTTACTATCCTTTTTTTTCTGAATCGAAGCAATATTATAATTTTAGATTGGCAGCTGCAGTAACTCATTTAATCGAGTCTGATTTACCTCCAATTTTTAAGGCAGGTTATAAAACTATCAGAAACTTAAAGAAACTTTTATATATCCTTGCGCAAGAAGTTCCGTTTAAACCTAATATTACCAAGTTGGCGCAACGTATGGAAATTAACCGAAATCAGGTGTTGCAATTGTTAGATAATTTAAATGATGCCGAGCTTATTAATTTATTAAAAACAGATTCATTAGGTTTTGGTTACTTAACCAAACCAGAAAAGGTATATTTAAATAATCCCAACTTATCTTATGCATTGAGCGATATTCCTCCTGCCATTGGAACTTTACGAGAGTCTTTTTTTTATAATCAACTAAAGCAAAATCATAAAGTTACCGCGCCAAAATATGGCGACTTTTTAGTTGATGAAGAATTATTATTTGAAGTAGGAGGGGAGAATAAAGCTTGGAATCAAATAAAAAATTTGCCATCTTCTCATTTGGCAATTGATGGAATAACAGTAGGCAATGGAAACCGAATACCTTTGTGGCTGTTCGGGTTTATGTATTAAAATAAATAGTAATGAAAATAATATCTTGGAATGTAAATGGCATAAGAGCGGTTGTAAAAAAAGACTTTAAAGAAAAGTTTGAATCTTTAAATGCTGATTATTTCTGTTTACAAGAAACCAAAGCCCAAGATGAACAAGTTGCAGAGGCTTTGGCAGAAATAAATAACTTCCAATTAAGCTCAAATTCAGCTGTAAAAAAAGGATATTCAGGTACAGCCATCTTATCGAAAGAAAAACCAATTTCGGTTCAAAAAGGAATGGGAATTGAAATTCATGACCAAGAAGGAAGAATTTTAACCACTGAATTTGAGCATTTCTTTTTGGTGAATGTTTATGTGGTGAACTCAAGCTCGGGACTAAAAAGACTAGATTACAGAGAGCAATGGGACAAAGACTTTTTAAATTATTTGAAAAGCCTAGAAGAAACAAAACCAGTTATTGTTTTAGGAGATTTTAATGTTTGTCACCAAAGAATTGATATTGCTCGACCTGACTCAAATTATAATAAATCGCCAGGTTATACCCAAGTTGAAATTGATGGCATGACTAACTTTTTAGAAGCTGGTTTTGTAGATACTTTTAGGGCTTTGCATCCAGATGAAGTTGCTTATTCTTGGTGGAGCTACAGGGCAGGAGCAAGGGAGAAAAATATCGGTTGGCGTTTAGACTATGTTTTGGTTAGCCAATCAATTTTTTCGAAAGTAAAAACATCTTTTATTCTTCCAAATATAGACGGTAGCGACCACTGTCCTGTAGGAGTTGAAATAGATTTTTAAGATTTTAATTCTTTTGCTAAGTATTTGGCGGTAAAACTTGTTTTGTGTTTGGCTACTTTTTCTGGCGTGCCTTCGACAATAATTTTTCCTCCACCTTTTCCACCTTCTGGCCCAACATCAATTATATAATCTGCAACTTTAATAATATCCATGTTGTGTTCAATAACCAAAACAGTATTGCCTTGGTCAACTAGCTTGTAAAGCACCTCCAGCAATATTCTAATATCTTCAAAATGAAGGCCAGTTGTAGGTTCATCTAAAATGTAAAAGGTTTTGCCTGTGTCTCTTTTAGAAAGTTCGGTTGCTAATTTTACCCTTTGGGCCTCTCCTCCCGAAAGGGTTGTAGAGGATTGCCCAAGTCTAATGTAACCTAACCCAACATCTTCGAGAGTTTTAATTTTTAACAGAATAGAAGGTATATTTTCGAAAAACTTGACAGCCTCTTCTACAGTCATTTCTAAAACATCGCTAATTGATTTCCCTTTGTACCTAACTTCTAGCGTTTCTCTATTGTATCGTTTGCCTTGACACGTATCACAAAGCACGTAAACATCAGGTAAAAAGTTCATTTCAATGGTTTGCAAGCCTGCGCCTTTGCAAGTTTCGCATCTGCCACCTTTAACATTAAATGAAAATCTGCCTGGTTTATAGCCTCTAATACTCGCTTCAGGAAGTGAAGAAAATAGTGTTCTTATATCAGTGAAAACTCCTGTGTAAGTTGCAGGATTTGAACGAGGAGTTCTGCCAATTGGAGCTTGGTCAATATCAATAATTTTATCAATATGTTCAATGCCTTTAATCGATTTGTAAGGCAATGGTTTTTTTCGAGCGTTGTAAATTTCTTTATTTAAAATAGGATAGAGAGTTTCGTTAATCAAGGTAGATTTTCCACTTCCAGAAACTCCTGTAACACAAATAAACTGCCCTAAAGGGAATTCTACCGAAACATCTTGTAAGTTATTCCCGCTTGCACCAATTAGTTTTATTTTTTTACCGTTTCCCTTTCTTCTTTTTTTAGGGATTTCAATTTTTCTTTTGCCTGTTATATAGTCTGCTGTAAGGGTATTTAACTTTATTAAATCTTCAGGTTTTGAAACCGCTACAATTTCGCCACCATGCTCACCTGCTTTAGGACCAATATCAACAACCAAATCAGCATTTAAAATCATGTCTTTATCATGCTCAACAACAATTACAGAGTTGCCAATGTCTCTCAAATCTTTTAGCGCCGTAATTAATCTATCGTTATCGCGTTGATGCAAACCAATGCTCGGCTCATCTAAAATATAAAGTACGCCAACCAGTTTAGAGCCTATTTGAGTTGCCAATCTAATTCTTTGAGCTTCTCCTCCCGAAAGTGAACGAGAGCTTCGATTTAGGGTTAAATAATCTAGGCCAACATCTAGCAAAAAGCCAATTCGAGCTCTAATTTCTTTCAAAACATCTCTTGCGATGATGTTTTGTTTTTCGGATAATTTTTTTTCAATTCCTTCAAACCAACTGCCCAATTCTACAATATCCATTTGGGCTAATTCTGCAATGTTTTTTTCGTTGATTTTGAAATTTAACGATTGCTTTTTTAACCTTGTACCTTCACAAACAGGACAATTAGATTTATTCATAAATCCCTCGGCCCATCTTTTAATGGTGTTCGTAGGGTTTTCTTCAAATTGCCTTTGCAACAAATTGGCTATCCCTTCAAATTTTACATTATAAGATTTTGAAATGCCTACAATTTCTGAAGTAACCTCAATCTCATCATCGGTGCCAAACAGTAGCACACGGATAGCTTCATCAGAAATATCTTTGATAGGAGTGGTAAGTTTAAAACCATACTTTTCTCCAATGGCTTCTATTTGGGTGTAAACCCAGCTATTTTTAAAAGCGCCAAGTGGAGCAATTCCTCCTTTTTTGATTGATTTTGTATTGTCTGGAATTATTTTACTCTGGTCTATTTCAGATATTTCTCCAAGTCCATTACAGTTTGAGCAAGCTCCGTAAGGTGAGTTAAATGAAAATAGGTTTGGGGCAGGCTCATCATAAGAAATACCTGTAGTTGGGCACATTAAGTTTTGGCTGTAGAACTTAGTTTCTTCAGTATCGTGGTTCATAATAATCACAGAACCATTTCCGTGTTTCATGCCTAATTGAAGGGCTTCTTTAATTCTTATTTGTTGTTCTGCATCTACTTTAATTCTGTCAACCACAACTTCAATATCATGAATTTTGTAGCGATCAACTTGCATGCGTTCAACAATATCTTTTACCTCGCCGTCAATTCTAACTTTTAAAAAACCTTGTTTTCTAATACTTTGAAATAACTCTCGATAATGGCCTTTTCTTCCTTTAATTAGTGGGGCCAAAACCAATATTTTTTTTCCTTCAAACTGCTCTAAAATCAGGTCTTTTATTTGTTGCTCAGAGTATTTTACCATTTTTTCTCCTGTATTGTAGGAGTATGCATCGCCAGCTCGGGCGTAAAGCAATCTTAAGAAATCATAAATCTCAGTAATGGTTCCAACTGTAGATCTAGGGCTTTTATTTACTGATTTTTGCTCAATAGAAATTACAGGGCTTAGACCATTTATTTTGTCAACATCTGGTCTTTCTAAATTTCCTAAAAACTGGCGAGCGTAAGCAGAAAAACTTTCAATATATCGGCGCTGACCTTCAGCAAAAATTGTATCAAATGCCAAAGATGATTTTCCACTTCCACTAAGCCCTGTAAATACAACTAATTCACCACGATTAAATGCTAAATCAATATTTTTAAGATTATGGGTTCGGGCCCCAAAAACCTCTAATTTTTCTTCTTCGGGTAAATTGTATTCGTCCACTTGAAAGTATTAAATCGCGAATTTAACATTAACAAGTGGTTATTGTTTTTAGCAGGCTATTCTTGTTTAGAATTAATTACAAAAAAGTCTAAGTATTCTTTTTTTGGAAGTTGAATTTTGTAATTTCTTCTAGAGGTATTTGGTAGTGTTTTGTCTCTTAACCAAGGGTTAAATTGTTTTAAAACCTTGTAGTTTATGCCATGGTCTTGCGAGAAATGAGCTAAATTATTTATAGTGGTATCTACAGGTAAAAACTCTGTTTCTACTTGCTTGTAAAGGTCTTTTTCTCTAAAGTTAAAACCAAAATTACTCGGGTTAGATAAGATTTCTTTAGCAGCTAAAATTCTAAAAACATATCTAGAGGTTTCTTCACTCAAAAGCAAATCATAATAGGAGTTTACATGTTGTCTTTCTAGTTGTTTTTCTAAACCACTCATGCCCATATTGTATGAAGCCGCAGCCAATGTCCATGACCCAAATTTTTCTTTGGCTGTTTTTAAATAATTACAAGCCAATCTTGTAGATTTTTCAAGATGATACCTTTCGTCAATGGCTTCATTAATTTCTAAGCCACCTTCCTTCCCGGTAGTTTTCATTATTTGCCAAAATCCTGCTGCACCTGCTGGTGAAACTATATTGGTTAAACCACTTTCGATTAAAGCCAAATATTTAAAATCATCAGGTACACCTTCTTCTTTTAAAATCTGTTCAATTATTGGAAACCACTTATTAGACCTTTTGAGGTATAGCATGGTGTTAGATTGCCAATAGGTATTTACCAAAAGCTCTCTATCTAACTTTTCTTTTACGTCTAAAAGCTGAATAGGAACAGTTTCTTCAGCAAAAGCTAAGGTTTTAGGAATGTTTAAAGAGTAAATTTTATAATCTTTTCTAAAAAGCTCTGTAAAGGTTAAATCCTCTTTTTCTTCGTCTACCGAGAAAACAAAAAGGTTTGATACGAATATTCCAACAATGAAAAACGAAATAATTAGTAGAATTCTAGTAGTCCACTCTTTCTTCAATGTTTTTTTTTCGTTCATGAGATGATGTTATTTGATTATACAAATCTCTCATTTTATGTTTGCGGGTAATACGATAAATCCAAAAGAAATGAACAACGAAGTAGGCAAAACATCCTAAGGTATACCAAGTATTCCAATTTATTTCAGTTGCTATTACTGCAACAATAACTCCTGATGATACTAGGCTAATTGCTCCAATTACAACCGCCACAATTTGGTCTGATAAGCCATGGTAAGATAAATGATGTGTGGTATGGTCTTTTCCTCCTACAAAAGGCGATTGCCCTCTGAGTAACCTATTTAATATAACTTTAGTTGTATCTATTATTGGAATAATAAAAGCCAAGCCAACAAAAGTAATTTGCTTGGTTGGGAATTCTAACCCACTTGGTTCTTTGTAGTTCCACAAATAAATAATAGCGAAGGTTGAAAGAAATATTCCTAAAAACTGACTTCCCTTATCTCCCATAAACATTTTGGATGGGTGCCAATTAAAAATGAGAAAACCTAACAATGCTCCAAAAACGGATATTAAGCTTGTAATTAGAAACGGATCGGATGAATTAGCTCCTTGAAAAAATGCAATAACCAAAATGGTAGCAATTATAGATGATGATACTGTTGCAGTAATTGCATCCATATTATCTAACATGTTAATAGAATTCATTACTGCTACGACCCAAAATATGGTTAAAAGATAATTTAGAATTTCGCTTGAAAAAAGAGTAATATAAGTCCCGGTAGAAATTAAAAATAAAGCAGCTAAAAGCTGAACAGAAAATTTTAAAATTGGTTTTGTGTTGTATGCATCGTCAGACAAACCCATTAAAAAGGCAATACCGAAGGCCATCAAAATACCAAGGTTTTGAATGTTAATTCCATTAGCATTGTTGTTGAAAATGATGGTATATATAGAGTAACAAACAAGAAAAACAATGTAAAATGTAATACCACCCAATGATGGTTTTTGCTCTGACGCCCATCTTACGATTCCTTCAACTACATTCCTTTTTCCTAAGTTTCTAGAAAACTTTAGCATTATACTATTAAGCACAACAGAAAGAAAGAAGCAAAAAATAAATTAAATTAAATACCTAAGTGGGGTAGATTCTATCACGGCTACAAGATATAATTTCTAAGTCGAAATTTACATAAAATGTTAAAACAAACTCTTGAAATTTTTAAAGAGTTGATTGTTCTCATCTTTTTCAGAAAGTATTGGATTTTCTACTCCCCAATTGATATTTAGGTCTTTATCATTCCATAAAATACCATCTTCAGATGCTTTGTTGTAATAATTAGTGCATTTGTAATTAAAAATCGTATTGTCTCTTAACGTTACAAAGCCATGAGCAAAACCCGGAGGAATGTATAGCATTGTTTTATTCTCTTCATTTAATTCTAGGGCAAAGTGTTCGCCATAGGTTTTGCTATTTTTTCTTATGTCAACTGCCACATCAAACACAGAGCCCTTAATTACTCTAATTAGTTTGCCTTGAGCAAAAGGATTGTTTTGAAAATGGAGTCCTCTTAAAACACCTTTTTGGGTTGATAAAGATTCGTTGTCTTGAATGAACTTGGCATCAAGTCCGATTTCGTTAATTTTTTGGTAAGAAAACGATTCAAAAAAATATCCTCGATTATCTTCAAAAACTTGGGGTTGAATCACCAAAACGGCATCAAAAATTTTATTTAGTAATTTCATTATTTCTTAAAGTATTTGGCAAAAATTCCACCATTTGGTTTTGGATTATCTGAGTAATAACCCCCACCATAACCATAGCCATAACCATAGCCATAGCCGTAGCCATATTTGTATGAGTAAGAATTTTTCATAACATCTACACCATTTAGCACAACACTTAAATTGGTGATTTTATTTTCGTTTTTTACTGAAATATCTTCGTTATACATCCAATATTAATTGGCATTAATCAAGTTAACTAGTAAAATGGTTGTGGTAATTAAAGATACAATTGGTGTAATTTCTCTCAATGCATCTGAAGCAATGTTAAGTCTTGGTTCTACATAAATAATATCGTTTGCTTGCATTACCATATCTGCGTCAGAAAGCCCATCAATTGTAGATAAATCTACTTGAAAAACCTTTGGTTCTTTGCCTTCTGCCAAACCTCTAATTACTTTTATTTTATAGGCTTTACCTGTTTGTGTAACTCCTCCAGATTGAGCCAAAGCTTCTATTAAACTAATGTTTTCATTTACCAAAGGCACTACAGTGCCTAGTCCATCGGTTCCATTAAAAACCAAAACTCGTCTGTTTTGAACGGTAAGAACCACAAAAGGATCATTGTAAAAAGTAGAAAACTGTTTTTGTAAATACAATTCGGTTTCTCTAATGGTTTTACCCGCAAGTTTAACATAGCCTAATATGGGAACTTTTACAGTAGAATCTGGCAAAACCAAATACCTAAATCCATTTTGCATCATTTGCATCATTTGAGCTCCTCCGCCACCTTGTTGGCCCGAGTTGTTCATCATGTCAATTATTTTAAAACCATCGTTGGCAAATAATTGAAATGAAATGAAATCGTTTGGTGAAATTTTATATTGACCGGAAAGGGTGTCTGGGGGAATGTCAAATTGATATTTCTTGTCGGTTCTAAACATTATACTCGGGTTCAAAATTCTACAGCTACCCAAGCTTAAACCTATTAAAACTATTAGAATAAATCTAAATTTCATCTTTAAAAATTAGCCTTCAAAAGTATTAATTAATATGGGGATTACCGAACATTTTGTAAAAGTGAATTGTAGAGGTTTTTCATGTCATTTACGAGTCTATCGTAAGAGTATTTTTTGATAATTTCTTCCCTTCCTTGTTCGCCCATTTTTAAGCGCTCTGTTTTATGTGTAACTAAATACAAAAGCTTTGTAAAAAAATCGAATTCTTTTTCTACATCAACCAAATAACCCGTTTTACCTTCCGCTACAATGTTTTCAATTCCACCTACATTGGTGGAGATTACAGGTCTTCCTGATGCTTGCGCTTCAATTAAACTAACAGGAGTACCTTCATTAAATGAGGTTAAGGTAATAATATCTAAGCCTGCATAAGCTACATCTACATCGTGCATCCAAGAAGTAAAATACAAATGTTTTAAAGGGTGCTTTTCGCCGGGTTTGTTATATCCTAAACCAACTCTTGTTGCTTCAAGTTTTAAATTATTCATCAATTCGCCATCGCCTATAATAAATGCTTTTATAGGCTGTGTGGTAAAATCTAATACATGCTTTATAGCCTTTAAAAATAGTTTATGGTTTTTAACTGGTACAAGCCGTCCTATTATTCCAATTGCAACTGCATTTTCGGGAATTGCATGTAATTCTCTGAAGTTTTTTCTTTTTTCTTCTTGATTTTCTTTGAAACGGTTTAAATCAAAGCCTAAAGGAATGACTTCAAATTTTTGGGATGGTCCAATTTTATGATCCTTAACCAATTCTTCTTTTTGCCTATTGCTAATTGCAATAATCTTGGTTGATTGGCTCGCCAAGTATCTTTCAATAGTTTTGTAAAAAGAGGTTTTTAGCTTGCCGAAGTATGAATGAAAAACATGGCCATGAAATGTATGAATCACAATTGGTACATTTAGGCTTTTAGCTGCTAAACGTCCTAAGGTGCCTGCTTTTGATCCATGGGTATGCACAATATCAGGTTTTGTGGTTTTTATGATTTCTCTAATTTCTTGGTAGGCTTTGTAGTCCTTAACGAGATTGATTTCTCGTTGCATATTTTTTTTCAAAATTGGTTTTAATCCTAATTGCTCAACAATAAACTCAGAGCTATCTTCGGTTTCGTCCTTCATTCCTCCAACCAAAACGGTTTCGTATTCTGGAGCCATAAATTTTGAAAGGTAAGCAACATTGTATGTAGGGCCACCCAAATTAAATCTATTGATTATTCGTAAAACTTTGGGCATCAGGATACAATATTTTTTTTATACCAATTCTGAAAAACTATTAAATCCCAAGTTGTGGCAACACTGTCTTTTGGGTTTGATGAAAAAACCGTCTTTTTTAATTCAGAAATTGCCTCTGGGTTAAAAATGCCCTGTTCCGCAACAAAAGATTTTTCTAACCAAAAATTTTCAATTTTACTTTTTAATTCAGTTTGAAACCACTTTAATAAAGGAACTTCAAAGCCTTGTTTTGGTCTTTTAAAAAGTATTTCTGGTAATTCTTCTTTGTAAGTTTCTTGTAAAATCTTTTTTCTAATTGTGCTATTTATTTTGAATGCTGATGGCAAGGTGAAGGCAAACTCAACCAATTCGTGATCTAAAAAGGGAGTTCTAACTTCTAGGCTATTTGCCATAGACATTAAGTCTACTTTGGTTAGCATATCGTTGGGTAAAACCATATGCATATCGGCATATAAAACTTCGTTTAAAGTGCCTTGTTTGGTGATGTGTTTTGTAAATTGGTCCTTTAGTTTTTTAAACTCAAAAGCATTGTCTGTTAATCTTTGCTCTTTTATGATAAGCCTTTCATTGAGGTAGTAATTTGCTTCTTCTTCGTTGCAAATTGATGCCCATAACCAATATCTACTTTTACGAGGCATTTTTTGGCCTTTATTAAACCTGAGCAATTTTCTGTTTAAGTTTAAAAGTTTGTTGTTTCTGCCTTGAGGTAATAGTTTTCCGATAGGAGAAAACGCCTTAGCTAAAAGGCCTTTAAATCCACGGTTTAGTGCGTTGTATTCAGCGTAATGCTTGTTATAGCCTCCAAACATTTCATCTGCACCATCGCCAGAAAGGGCAACTTTAATTTGCTTAGAAGTTAATTTAGATAAAATATAAACTGGCAGGGCAGAAGAGTCACCAAAGGGTTCGTCTAAATAATCTAAAACATTGTGAAGGTTTTCGAATAAATCTTGGTTAGATATTTCAAAAACTTCATGCTCAATATTGTGTTTTTGAGCTACTGCTTTGGCAAACTTCGTTTCATCAAAAAAAGGTTCATCAGGAAAACCAATTGAAAAGGTTTTGAAATTGGCATTTTGTTTTTTGGCTTCAATAGCAATTACAGAAGAATCGATGCCGCCACTTAAAAAACCACCAACTTCAACATCAGCCACCAATCTTCTTTCTACAGATTTTTGTAAAAGTGTTTTTAGTTGTTTTTTAGCATCATTATAATTGGCAGGAGTTACCTTTTTTACAGTTGTAGGAGAATATGGTATTTGGTAATATTTATGTTTTGAAACTTTTATTTCCTCGGTTTCTATTTTTAAATATTCTCCAGGTGTTAATTTAGAAAAATTACTGTAAATAGATTTTGGAGCAGGAATATATTGTAACTGTAAATAGGTAAAAAGAGCCGTATGATTTATTTCTTTTTTTACAGAAAAAGCGCTAATAGCTTTTGTTTCTGAAGCGAAAATAAATTTGTCTTCATCATCGTAAAAAACCAACGGTTTAATACCAATTCGATCTCTGAAAATATATACTTCCTTGGTTTTGTTATCAAAAATTGCAAAAGCAAAAAAGCCGTTTATAAACTCTACACATTTTTCTCTGTAGGCAATAAATAAATTAAGTAGAACCTCTGTATCGCTTTGGGTTTTAAATATAAAACCCATTTGTTCAAGTTTAATTTTTAGTGCTTTGTAATTATAAATTTCGCCGTTAAAAGTTAAAGTATACCTTTCGGTTACATCAATAAAAGGTTGGTTTGCTTGCTCAGAAGTATCTATAATTGAAAGCCTTGCATGACCAAAACAAACATTTTTTATAGTTTTTGTGGCTTGAAAATCAGGCCCACGAAGAGATAGCATTTTTAGTGCTTGGGGCATGTTGGAAAAGGAATTTAATCCCTTCTCTGTTTTTGCAATTACCCCAACAATTCCGCACATAAAAATTATAGACAAGTTTCAAAAGTAAAAAGCAGTGGCTAATTAATTAACCACTGCTTTTATTTATCGTTATAAATGTTGTTATTAAAGGTGAATAACTTCGCCATATGCTGCAGCAGCAGCTTCCATAATGGCTTCACTCATGGTAGGATGCGGATGAACAGTTTTGATAATTTCATGACCTGTTGTTTCTAGTTTTCTGATAGAAACTAATTCTGCAACCATTTCGGTTACATTGTAACCAATCATATGACCACCAAGTAACTCACCATATTTAGCATCGAAAATAAGTTTTACAAAACCATCTTTGTGGCCTGCTGCACTTGCTTTTCCTGAAGCTGAAAATGGAAATTTACCTACTTTAATTTCTTTGCCAGATTCAATAGCCTGTTTCTCTGTCATACCAACTGAGGCAATTTCAGGAGAACAATAAGTACAACCAGGGATGTTTCCATAATCAAGAGAATCTGGATTCATACCTGCCATGTGTTCAACTGCAATAATTCCTTCTGCAGAAGCAACGTGCGCTAAAGCAGGACCAGGAACACAATCACCAATAGCATAAACACCTGGGATGTTAGTTTGGTAATTAGCATTAACCAAAATTTTGCCTTTATCTGTTGCTACACCTACATCTTCTAATCCGATATTTTCGATATTGGATTTTACACCAACTGCAGATAAAACTACATCGCACTCAATAACTTCTTCGCCTTTTTTGGTTTTTACATGAACTTTTGCACCAGCACCTGAAGTATCAACTTTGGTAAATTCAGAACCTGTATAAATTTTCATTCCCATTTTCTTGAAGCTTCTTTCTAATTGTTTAGAAACTTCTTCATCTTCGTTAGGTACTAAGTTTGGTAAATACTCAATCATAGTAACTTGGGTTCCCATTGATTGGTAGAAATAGGCAAATTCAGATCCAATTGCACCAGAACCAATTACAACCATTTTTTCTGGTTGTTTTTCTAGAGTCATTGCTTTTCTGTATTCAATAACTTTTTCGCCATCAATAGGCAAACTTGGTAAGCTGTTGGCTCTACCACCAGTTGCTACTATTATGTTTTTGGCAGTGTAAGTTGTTTTTTCTCCTTTTTCGTTTTCAACTTCAAGGGTAT
>Ga0206131_10005034_pt1 | contig 14163 bp, 11 predicted proteins | sample Helgoland_Spring_FD_148636 | JGI IMG/M metagenome (GOLD analysis project Ga0206131, IMG submission 148636) | Pelagic subsurface seawater microbial communities from Kabeltonne, Helgoland, North Sea - Helgoland_Spring_Bloom_20160517_1 | ecosystem: Environmental > Aquatic > Marine > Epipelagic ...
GTTTCGATCGAATCGGCAATCACATCGCGCGAGACGAGGCTGTAGCGCATCCCTTTGGTGCCCATACTAATGCCGTCGGAAACGGTGATGGTACTGAAGTTCACCGCTTTGCCGCCGGCATTATTGATACCGATGGTGGCGTGTGTGGCGAGGTCGCCCAAATGCATGTTGCAGGGAGTCAGATCACTCGGCGAGCCGGCCACGCCGATTTGTGGCTTTTTGAAATCGGCATCTTCGAAGCCGACTGCACGAAGCATCGAGCGGGCCGGGGCGCGGTCATCGCCATCGACGACGATTGAGGAGTATGGACGTATGTTTTTGCTAGCCATGATAAAAATGAGATGAATTAAATAGTTGGAAAATAGGATTCTCGTTGCAGAAATGCTGAGATATCAATGAATAGCGGGAACCTCGACAATACCCTTTTTACTCTTCTAGACCTTAATTCTGCATTTTACTGCCACCTATGACTATGGAATTTGATCTCAAAAAGACGCTCGAAGCGCTGCTACTCTCGACTGCGGAGCCCATTCGCTTGAAAGATTTGATGAAGATTTTTGCGCGCTACCACTCGGAATTAGAGGAAGCCGCCGAGGCTGAAAAACTCGCAGGAGAGAGCGAAGAGGTTACTGAGCCCATTCCGCCCCGCGTCACGCCGGTGCAAATCCAAGAGGCGCTCTCCAAATTGATGGACGCCGCTGAGGTCGAGGATAAGGCGTATCGGCTGATCGAGGGACCGAATGGCTTTCAAATTGTCACCGCGCCGCAGTTTGCAGAATTCGTGCGTTTGCTGCGTGGTGAGCCGCGCCCGATGAAGCTCAGTCCTGCTGCGCTGGAGACCATGTCAATCGTCGCCTACCGTCAGCCCGTCACGCGTGCTGAGATGGAGTCGATTCGCGGGGTGTCGGTCGATGGCCCGCTGAACCGCTTGATCGAGCTGGAGCTAGTGCATGTCACGGGTCGCGCTGAATTGCCGGGACGCCCGATTCAATATGGCACCACCGAAAAGTTTTTAGAGTTCACCGGTATCAAAGAGCTTGATGAGTTGCCCGCTTCGGACGTACTGAGTAATCATCAGATTGACGATTGGATGCGTCGCAGCGAAGAGCCAGAAGAAGAGATCACTGATGAGGATATGGGACTCGCTAAAGAGCGAAAGTCAGACGAGCTGCCGCTGGATGAGACATTTGTCGTAGTTGATTGGCAAAATGAGAATGCCGAGAGTGATGCTGCTCCAGAATCCGCCGCAGAGGAGGATACACCAGATGCCTGAAGATATTAATATTAAGCTACAGCGCAACCGCGACGCGATCGACGCGATCGATAAACAAGTGGTGCAATTGCTCAACTACCGCGTGCGCCAAGATGGCGGGTTAAACGAAGCGCAGGTGTTGGAAAAAGTGGCGACGTTCAACCAAGGCCCACTTTCGGATGCGACTTTGCAGGCGATCTATCGTGCGATGATGCTGGCGGGGCTGGCACCCGATGCGCAGGCGACGGATCCTGCCAAGGTGGATGCGCTTGATCTTAATATTGTGCAGCAGCTCAATCAACGCGTGCAGCACGCGGGCGAGATTGGTAAAATCAAACACGCCAACGGAGCGGACTACTACGACCCGACCCGCGAAGCACAGGTCATGGCTAAAGTCGCGGGGCTAAATCCTGGGCCGATCAATAATCGCACTTTGCAATCTGTTTACCGCGAAGTGATCTCTGGCTCTATTGCATTGGAGAAGAAGCTAGTGATCGGCTATCTGGGACCGGAAGCTACTTACACGCACCAAGCTGCGATTCACAACTTTGGCGTGAGCCTCGACTACCGAGCGATCAAGACCATCCCCGATGTCTTTTCTGAAGTCGAAAGTGGTAGCGCTGATTATGGCGTGGTGCCGATTGAAAACTCCACCGAAGGGGCAGTGTTTCATTCCATGGATATGCTGGTCGAGTCCGACCTGCATATCTGCTCGCAAGTTTACTTGCCGATCGAGCATTGCTTAATCTCGCAGTCGCCACTCGATCAAATCACCGAAGTGCGCTCCAAGGATCAAGCACTTGGCCAATGCCGCGACTGGCTGCGCACAAAATTGCCTAACGCGAATTTGGTCGATGTTGTGAGCACTGCCGATGCCGTCTGCACCGCCAAGGACAACGCCACTGTTGCCGCCGTCGCCAGCGAACTCTCTGCGCAACGTTACCAGGTTCCGATCCAAGCCCGCAGTATTCAAGACAAGGACGACAACGTTACACGTTTTCTAGTGATTGGTAAAACCCGCGCCAAGCCACTGGGTGATGGACGCGATAAAACCAGCTTAGTGATTTCGCTCAAAGACGAGCCTGGCGCATTAGAGAAAACACTGCGTCCGTTCGCTTCGCGTGGGATAAACTTAAGCAAGATCGAATCCCGCCCCAGCCGCAAAAAGGCCTGGGATTATTTATTCTTCATCGACTTCATCGGCCACTACGAAGACGAGCTGACCCAAGCTGCACTTACCGAGCTCGAAGGGCACTGCTCGTTCGTCAAATGGCTCGGCAGCTATCCGAATGATGAACGTGGGTAGTGCATGTCCGTCTTCACCGAGCTAAACGTCGGTGTAATTCCCAATGCTTCGCGGTCTCGGTGCTGCGTGGGCAGACGAGCCAAATGAAGTGTTTGCAGGTCGAGGGATTGGGCGAGGCTGAGTTGCTTGATCGCTTTGGGGTAGGTATTCGCCGCTTCTGAAGCTGCGCAGGTAACCAAATTGGAGGGTTCCGAGCGTAGCGACACTCTTCGAGCCAATGCTCGGTGATTTCCTCGGATTGATTGTAATCTGGAGCCTCGGTGGCAACGACGGAGCGTTGCCCTCCAGCTATCACGATCTCATCTATGTAATTCAACCTCTCTGCAAACCCTCTACAGGCTTGCGGTCTGTATCAAAGTAGAGCCAATTAAAGGGGTCTTATGCCGAATGAATCACACCCCCACAATTGGCCCGAAGCGGCGGGCTGCCTATACGGCGAACTCGGCGCGCACTCGTTACATGCAAATGTGCGCGAGTTGCTTGCGGGCGATTCCTCTCAGCGTGTGCTGGTGGCTTGTTCGGGTGGCGCGGATTCGATCTTTATGCTTTGCCAGTTGTGGGCACAGGCTGACGAATTGGACATCGAATTGGTGGTCGCACATTATAATCACCGCTGGCGGGGCGAGGATTCGCAGCTAGACGCGACGTTTGTGCAGGAATTGGCGCAGCAGTTAAACTGTCCATTTGTGACTGCGGCTCGGCCAGAAAATGAGGCGGCGTTTACAGAGACAACTGCGCGGGCCTTGCGTTTAGATTTTTTACGTGCGGCGGCGCAGGAGCACAGCTGCCAGTGTATCGCGTTTGGCCATCAGCAGGACGATGTTTTAGAGACACAGTTGCAGCGTTTGGCGCGCGGTAGTGGCAGCGATGGTTTGGCGGCGCCGCGGCCGATACATTTTTTTGAGGCGTATCCGACACATGTTCGACCGGTGTTGCATTTAGGTGCTGGGGCGATTCGGATGGCGTTGAATGCCTGCGAGATCCCTTGGCGTGAAGATATTTCCAACCAAGATCTTGGAATTTCGCGCAATGCGCTGCGCCATAATGTGATTCCTAGTTTGAGCGAGGCGTTGGCGCGGAATGCTTCGGCGGGCGCGGCTCGTTCCCGGTTTTTACTGGAAGAAGAAGCGGATGCACTAGATGGTTTGGCGCGCCTGACTTTGCCTGAAGCTTTTAGTGATAGTGTCACGCTGGATCGCGTCGCGCTGCGCTCGGCTCCGCGGGCACTGACGCGGCGGGCCTTGTCGGCATGGTTTAGTGCGCATCATCTGATCCAATCGATGAGCGCACCGGCGATGGATTTATTGATGGCCGCGGTCTATGCGCTGAAGCGAAAGAATCGTCTAAGTGCGGGCGCTTTTTATATTGAGCTAGATGAAGCGACGGTTCGGTTGGTGTCAGCACAAGTTGCGGGGCAATTTTTGGTGTCCGGATCGATCGAAGCGGGCGAGTCGCTGATGCTGTCCACGGGTGCTTTACTGGAGACTGAGTTCGTGGAATTGGACGATGCGTTACGCAGCACTATTATGACGGGTGGGGTGAATGCCGACTTGGAGGCTTACGTTGCAGTGGCAGCAGAAGAGGCACTCGAAGTGCGGGGTTGGCAGCAGGGAGACCGGTTTCGACCGCTCGGTGCGCCAGGCACGAAGAAATTGAAAGACTGGTTTATAGACCGGCACATTCCGGTAATGGAACGAAAGTTACTACCGCTTGTCGTATCGCAGTCAGGAGAAATTATTTGGGTGCCAGGCTTCCCGCCTGCGGACACCATGAAAATCGGAACCGCAACGAAGTGGGCTCTTAGATTGACTTACCAACCAAGAAACCCAATTTGACCCGCATAAATGTCATCACAGCAAAATCCACAACAGAAAGAGCCCGCGAATAACGGCCAACCAGAGCGCTTTAACCCTAAAGTGCTTTTGATTTTTTTGGTCATTATCTCGGCTATCATTGGACTCTGGTTCGCGCAACCGGGTGCCGGTTCGAACCATGAACGCCTGACTATCAGCGAATTGGTGCAAGCCGTGAAAGATGGACAGATCGAGCCGGGCGATGGTGTCATGAAGCCCGACCCTTCGCTTGGCGAAGCTGGCTATATCATTGCCGGTAAGATGCTCAACCCGAAGTATGATGCGAATCTCTCGGATGCGAGTGTGCCGGAAAAGGTACAGTTTTCTGCTGAGGGCCGCTTGCTAGAGAAAGATTTTGATCTCGTGCGCGCAGTGCTCAAGGAGAGCCGCCGCAGCACCGCGTTTCAGGATATCTTGATTAGTTTCCTGCCGTTTCTGCTGATTATTGGCCTGCTTTATTTCCTCTTCGTGCGCCAATTAAAGAGCGCAGGGAAGGGCGCGATGAGTTTTGGTAAGAGTAAAGCCAAGATGCTGACGCGCGATAAAGACGCGCTGACTTTTAAGGATGTTGCGGGTTGCGACGAAGCGAAGGAAGAAGTCAGCGAGGTCGTTGACTTCCTCAAAGACCCGAAGAAATTTCAACGCATCGGTGGTCGTATTCCTAAAGGAGTGCTGATGATGGGCCCTCCGGGCACTGGTAAGACATTGCTGGCAAAGGCGGTGGCCGGTGAGGCTGAAGTGCCGTTTTTCTCGATCAGTGGTTCGGACTTCGTCGAAATGTTCGTCGGTGTCGGTGCGGCACGTGTGCGTGACATGTTTGAGCAAGGCCGTAAGAACGCGCCTTGTATCGTATTTATTGATGAGATCGATGCCGTGGGTCGCCAGCGTGGCGCAGGTGTCGGTGGTGGTAATGACGAGCGTGAGCAGACGCTGAACTCGCTCCTCGTTGAGATGGATGGTTTCGATGGCCACGAAGGTGTGATCATCATCGCCGCGACCAATCGTCCGGATGTGCTCGACTCGGCGTTGCTACGTCCAGGTCGTTTTGACCGCCAAGTCACAATTGATTTGCCTGACCTCAATGGTCGCTGCGAAATTCTCATGGTGCATGCCAAGAAGTTCGCACTTTCTGAAGAGGTGAACCTCGAACACGTTGCGCGTAACACGCCAGGCTTCTCTGGTGCTGACCTAGCCAACCTTCTCAATGAAGGTGCTTTGATCGCGGCACGCTATGATAAGGATGCTGTGGAGATGAACGATCTCGACGAAGCGCGTGATAAGATATCCTTCGGACGTGAGCGACGTAAGTTGATGGATGACGAAGATCGCAAGATCACTGCATACCACGAAGCCGGGCATGCTTTGATCCAAGCGGTGGTGGATGATGGGCATTTACCCGTGCACAAGGTGACGATTATACCGCGCGGTCAGAGCCTCGGCTCGACTATGTTTATGCCGAAGAAGGATTTGCTCAATCACTCCAAGCGGCGTCTGTTGAATCAAATCTGCACTGGCATGGGCGGCCGTTCGGCTGAGGAAATTGTGATGGGCGACATCACCAGTGGCGCGTCCGGCGATATTCGCATGGTCACTTCGACTGCGCGCCATATGGTGTGCGATTGGGGGATGACTGATCTCGGCCCGATCGCTTTCGGTGAAAGCCAGAATCACGCTTACATGGGCACGATGGGTGCTGGCTCGAATAACTTTAGCGAAGAGACTGCACAAAAGATTGATAAGAAAATCTACGACATCGTGCAAGAGCAGTATTTGCGTTCGCTCGAAATTTTGAAAGAGCACCGCACTGCGCTTGATACCATGGCAGAGGCCTTGTTGGAGCACGAAACGATTGATGGCGTTCACGTTCAAGAGATCCTTGATCATGGTGAAATGCGCTCGCCGATCATTAAGCGCGAGATCATCGAGCCCGAGGCAGAGCCTGAAGAAGACTCTGATGACGAGGTCGCGAAACAGGCTGAAGAAGATGACGACAAGGGCGACCTGTCTGGCGAAGAAGCCGCGGCACCATCGCCTGCGTAACTCGCTGCAGTTACATTTTTCAAAAGGCTGCTTCCTGTTTCAGGGAGCAGCCTTTTTTGTGGAAAGTAGAAGCGGCATCCTGCCGCTTTTTCAGCATCATGAGCAAGCGGCTGGAAGCCACTTCTACTTTACCTTCCCAACCAATCGCGCTTTGCGTGAGGCCTTATCCACCAGGGCGAAGAGCTGGTCGATTTGATTGCGCTTCCGAGTGGATTGATGCCCCTTCACTTTGACTAGTTCGAAGTTTAATGGGTCGGTGCTGTGGAAGTAAGCTTGGTAGAGCTCGGTGTTGCGCAGCGGCAGGCCTCGCTTCGAATAGTAGTCGCGCGCTTCGAAGCGTGTCCGTCGCGCCGCCAGGTTAATGATATTTTGCGAGTCGGTATAGATGGTGAGATGATCGCAGTCTTTGGGCAGTTCGGACAGCGCCCAGAGTAGGGTCTGTAGCTCGAGCTTAGTCGAAGATGTATCGACGAATTGCTGAACCTTTATACGCGTGCGCAGTGTCTCCATAGAGAGTGTTTGCTCTGCTGTTCGAATCAGAAGCGATGCCCCGGTGCCGGTCTTGGTTTGGGTATGCACGCTGCCGTCGGTGAGTAGGATGTAGTCACTCATTGGGGGCTTCTTGTGCCTGAATCGGCGTGCCTTGTCTATGGCTTATTGCGGGCATTGCTTGGGGTACTTGCGAAGTGGCCGATTTGCTTACTGCTTGACATGCAATGATGCTACTTTGACTATTCAAAGTATGAAATTTGATAGACCTCTCTTTATTCTTTCGGGCCTCGTGATTGTAGCTGCGTTTTTAACTGGCTGTGGCCGCTCAGAGAAATCGTCGGATGCTGATTCCGCGCGTCGTACCGATGAGCCCTATCGAGTGCTGTGTACGGTCGGCATGATTACCGACATCGTACGTAACATCGCGGGCGACTACGCGCAGGTCGAGGGGATCATTGGCGAAGGTGTCGACCCACACCTTTACAAGCCGACTCGGAGTGATGTGGTGAATCTCAGTACAGCGGATGTGGTGTTTTATAATGGTCTGCTGCTTGAAGGTAAAATGACGGACGTGCTGGTGCGGGTCGCAAGCAGCGGTAAGCCGGTCAGGGCGGTGACTGAAGCGATCTTGCAGACTTCAGATTATTTGTTGCAAAAAGAGGATGACTCTACGCACACTGATCCGCACGTGTGGATGGATGTGCGGGGCTGGATGCAAGCGGTGACCGTCGTGGCCGAGACGCTCTCGAGTTTCGATCCAGCGCATGCGGATATTTATGCTGCCAATGCAACCGCTTACACAGTACAGTTGGAAGCGTTGGATGCGTATGCACAGCAGGCGATTGGATCGATTCCCGAATCGAAGCGTGTGTTAGTGACGGCGCATGATGCGTTTAACTATCTCGGCCGTGCGACGGGGCTCACCGTTCGCGGTATTCAAGGCGTGAGCACGGAGTCCGAAGCTGGAGTGCGGGATCTAGAGGACTTGGTTAACTACATCGTAGAGCAGCAGATTCCAGCCGTTTTCGTCGAGACTTCGGTTGCCGATAAAAATGTCCGTGCCTTGGTGGAAGGTGCAAATGCACGTGGGCACGCTGTGCGCATCGGTGGCGCGTTGTTTTCGGATGCGATGGGGCAAGCTGGCACTTACGAAGGGACTTATATCGGTATGATCGATAGCAATATTACCACGATCACCCGCGCGCTGGGTGGCGAGGCACCTGAGCTGGGTATGCAGGGCAAATTAACTGGAGTGGCACACTAATTATTCGGCTACATACCGCGCGCAGCGACACCCAACCGAAGGTCGAAGCCAAAGGCAGCAAGAATCACAAAAAAAGTAAAATCGATGCAATCACCTAGATCGTTTGAAAGAGTTCATTATGCGCTCTACTTACTTTATATTATTTAAAACTATTTGTGTCTTTTCGCGGCAATAAAAATCAATTCTTATGAACGCAGTGTCGAAACCAACCATACAGCCATTACCGAAGATCGCAGAGCAGAAATCGCTGCCGCTGGTGATCCGGGATTTGACGGTGGCATATCATCGCAAGCCTGTGGTGTGGGACATTGATTTAGAGATTCCTGCTGGAAAGCTGGTGAGTATCGTCGGGCCGAACGGTGCGGGTAAGAGTACTTTGATTAAAGCGTGTCTCGATTTAATTCCGCGCACCTCGGGCGAGGTGTCGATCTTTGGCGAGTCATATGGTAAGGCGCGCAAGCGGGTCGGTTATGTGCCGCAGCGTGAGAGTGTGGACTGGGATTTCCCGGTCAGTGCGCTTGATGTGGTGGCGATGGGCACCTACGGCAAACTCGGTTGGTTTCGCCGGGTGAATAAGCGCTCAAAGGCATTGGCACTGCAAGCATTGGACCGTGTCGGGCTGGCGGACTATGCGCATCGTCAGATCAGTCAGCTTTCGGGCGGGCAGCAACAGCGTACTTTCCTTGCCCGTGCTTTGGTGCAGGATGCGGATGTTTATTTTATGGATGAGCCGTTTGCCGCTGTCGATGCCGCGACCGAGCGAGCCATTGTTGAGCTGTTGAAGGAACTCCAGCAACGTGGAAAAACCTGCCTGGTGGTACACCACGATTTGGCCACGGTGCCTCAATATTTTGATTGGACGGTGTTGTTAAACATGCGCGTCGTCGCGTCGGGGCCAACCAAGGATGTTTTTACTCAAGAGAATCTTCGTAAAACCTATGGTGGTAAACTCTCACTTTTGAGCGAAGCAGCCGAGGAGCTGGCGAAGTCCTTGTAGGACTGTGATGGGCTATTTGATTTTTCCTGTGGAGGGAAACGCCCCGTCGTTTCTACCGATGAGCTGGCGAAGTCCTTGCAGGGCTATTATGGGCTATTCGATTTTTCCTGTGGAGGGAAACGCTCCGTCGTTTCTACCGATGTCTGTCGCAATTGCGCTGAACAATGCGGCAATGACGGAGCATTGCCCTCCATTTGTCCACGCCTCACCCCTCACTACCACTCTTCACTAGTCGCATGTTAGAACTTTCAGAGATCCTCGATGTCTTGCTGCTGCGGAATTACAATACGCGGCTGGTGGTGATCTGCACCATGCTATTGGGCTGTGCGTGTGGACTGATGGGTGGCTTCTTGTTATTGCGTAAGCGCTCGTTGATGGGGGATACACTCTCGCATGCGACTTTGCCAGGTGTGTGTCTTGCCTTCTTTGTGGGCGTGATGCTGGGTGGGCAGGGCAAATCGTTGCCGCTATTATTGCTCGGAGCTGCAGTGACTGGAGTGTTGGGCTGCGCGACGGTTTTGTTTATACGCAATCACTCGCGTATTAAAGATGACGCGGCGATGGGGATTGTGCTGAGTGTCTTCTTCGGTGCGGGCGTCGCCTTATTGACGATGGTCACCAAGATGCCAGACGGTGCAGCGGCTGGGTTGGAATCATTTATTTATGGTAAGACTGCGTCGATGGTATTGAGCGATTTTAGGCTGTTAATGGTCGTGACTAGCTGTGTGCTATTGCTCTCGGTGTTGTTGTTTAAGGAATTTCGCCTGCTGTGTTTCGATGAAGTCTATGCGGCTGCGCAGGGCTGGCCGGTTAAGTGGCTCGATATGCTACTCCTTGCGTTGGTCACTGCAGTGACTGTCGCGGGTTTGCAAGCCGTGGGCTTGATTCTAATTATTGCTTTTTTGATCACGCCAGCAGCGGCTGCGCGGTTTTGGACGGACCGTCTGGACCAGATGTTATTGCTCTCTGCATTGATTGGTGGTGTCAGCGGCTGGCTGGGCGCGAGTGTGAGCGCGTTGATTCCAAACATGCCTGCGGGTGCGTTGATCGTATTAGTGGCAGCGACGCTGTTTCTATTCAGTATGCTGTTTGGCAACGAGCGAGGTGTGCTGGTGCGCTTTATGCGTCAGTTGAATTTGAAGCGAAGTGTTGGCCGTCAACATTTACTCCGTGCCTTGTATGAAATTTTGGAAGCCGATGGTCCGCGCATGAATGGGGTGAGTATTCGCGCGGTGCCGTTTCGTCAGCTGCGCGGCCGGCGCACCTGGACTGATCGGCAATTGCGGCATTGCTTGGGGCGCGCCTATCATCAGGGATTGATCGATACGGTGAGCAAAGATGATGCGATCCTGTTGACTGAGGCGGGGCTGGAGGCTGCGGCCCAGGTCACGCGTAATCACCGCCTGTGGGAACTATATTTGATCGAATATGCTGATGTGGCAACCAGCCGAGTCGATCGCGATGCGGATGAGGTCGAGCATGTGCTGGGCGAAAACTTGGTCGCGCTGCTTGAGGCGAAGTTAATCAAATTGCGCACTGCGAGTGGCCTCGAAGTGCCTGCGAGTCCACACCCCATCACGCCTGGAGACTAGTGGAGAATTAGGAATTAGGAATTAGGACGGAGGCCTTGCGGAGCCATTAGAAATGGAATTTTTTATCATTATGTTTATCCACTTGCCGAAAGGGCACCCAGTTAAGTCACCCCTGCGGGGCAAACCGCAGACGGGTTACCATCTGCGCGCTACTCGCGCTTGGTCACTCTCACCCTCACTAGGCGCGCAGCGCCTTACTCTCACTGCTTAGCAATGACTTGGTATTCAATTGATACATGGATCGTGGTGGTCGGCATTTTGGCGGCGGTGTCGTGCGCGCTTTTAGGCAACTTCTTGGTGCTGCGTAAAATGAGCATGATGGGCGATGCAATTAGCCATGCGGTGCTGCCGGGCTTGGCGATTGCATTTTTAATCACGGGGGCGCGTGCGAGTTTGACGATGTTTATCGGTGCGGCCGTTGTGGGTGTCTTGACCGCGATTTTCACGCAGTGGGTGAGTCGTTTCGGCAAGGTCGACGAAGGTGCATCGATGGGGATCGTCTTTACCACTTTGTTTGCGCTGGGGTTGTTGCTGATCGTGCAAGCCGCGGATCATGTCGATCTCGATGCGAGCTGTGTGCTGTATGGTGCGATTGAGTTGACGCCGCTCGATGTCGTCTGGCGCCCGCAAGTGTTTGGCTCCGTCTGGGAAGTGCCGCGTGCGGTGATCGTTTTGGCGCCAGTGTGTGTGGTCAACTTGTTGTTTGTGGTGTTGTTTTTTAAAGAACTGCGCATCTCATCCTTTGATTCGGAACTCGCCACAACGATGGGGATCAATGCCAATTTAATCCATTATATGCTGATGACTTTGGTCGCGATCACGACGGTGGCGGCATTTGAAGCAGTCGGTAGTATCATCGTCATCGCGATGTTGATCGTGCCCGCTGCTGCTGCGCATCTATTAACAGATCGACTAGATCTGATGGTGATTATTAGTGTGGTATTAGCAGCCATCGCGGCTGTGCTTGGGCATGTGTCGGCGATTCTGCTACCGGGCTGGATGGGCTTCGATCCTGCGCTGGTCGATGCGACTTCGACCTCAGGAATGATGGCAGTGATGGCGGGCGTGATCTTTGCAGTCGTCCTGTTTTGTGCGCCACGGCACGGAATTTTAGTGAAGAAGTTTGGTCAGTTGGATGTGGTTGCGGATTCTGAAAATACGATTGCTTAACTGCTTTTCTGCGTCGTCTTGACCTGCTTTCTCTGTAACTTGGCATCATGGAATTTGCCGAACACGAATCAAGTTTGATCCACTATTCTGACATATACTGTGCAGCTGAATGCTGGAGGGAAATGCTCCGTCATTTCCACGCGTAGTCATTAGGCTTGGCCTGGAATCTAGTTGGAAACGACGGAGCGTTTTCGTCCAAGAATCAAGTTTGATTCGACTATTCTGACATATATTGCGCCGCGGAATGCTGAGGGAAATGCTCTGTCATTTCCATGTGTAGTCATCAGAATTGGTCTGGAATCTAGTTGGAAACGACGGAGCGTTTCCCTCCAAGGATCATGTTTGATTCAACTATTCTAACATATATTGCGCCGCTGAATACTGGAGGGAAATGCTCCGTCATTTCCATGCGTAGTCATTAGGTTTGGTATGGAATCTAGCTGGAAACGACGGGGCGTTTCCCTCCAAGGATCATGTTTAATTCGACTATTCTGACATATATTGCGCCGCTGTATGCTGGAGGGAAATGCTCTGTCATTTCCACGCGTAGTCATTAGGTTTGGCCTGGAATCTAGTTGGAAACGACGGAGCGTTTCCCTCCAAGAATCAAGTTTAATTCGACTATTTTGACATCTATTGCGCCGCGGAATGCTGAGGGAAATGCTCCGTCATTTCCACGCGTAGTCATTAGGTTTGGCCTGGAATCTAGCTGGAAACGACGGAGCGTTTCCCTGCAAGGATCATGTTTAATTCGACTATTCTGACATCTATTGCGCCGCGGAATGCTGAGGGAAATGCTCCGTCATTTCCATGTGTAGTCATCAGGTTTGGTCTGGAATCTAGTTGGAAACGACGGAGCGTTTCCAACCACGAATCATGTTTAAACACCCTAAAAGTGCATTGTTCCCGAGTTCGCGGCAAGGCAATGAATAATCGCGAATTCTCGCTTGCAGAGTTACTTATTTAGAATAATTCTAAATAGAGTATGGCTTCAGAAATAGAGCGTATAAATGCAGAGGATTGGGCGGCGGGTCTTGCTCGCTTTTTACAAGCGAACACTTCGGTGGAAGCACTTCGAGTGGATTCAGAGCATCGAAAGGTCGAGATCGCGACGCTGGGGCCAGTGGATCTGGAGGCATTGCAGGCGAGTCTCGCTGAGACGATTCGCTTGATTGAGTCAAATTCACAGGCATCTGCGGCGGTGGGCGTATCGATTGAAACCGAACAGAGCGGTGGCATTCGTTTGCAAAAGCCGACTTGTTTGACCGCGCCGACGCTGTGGCATTGGCGTGAGTTAAACTGGCCAGATGCAATTGAAGACCAAGCAGAGACGGGCGAGGAATGGCGGGTGCTTGGGCTGTTGGCTGGTGGTTGCGCGGTGCTTGGGATTTCTGGTTTTATGGTTTCGACTGTGGAGGCTGCCCCAGCGTGGCTACCAGTAATTTTTTATATCGGCGCGATGATTGCGGGCGGCTGGGATGCCTTCGAAGACGCCAAAGAGGGTCTGCCGAAAGGTGAGCTGGATATTCACTTTCTAATGTTGGCCGTGGCGGTCGGTGCTGCGTTGATCGGCGCTTGGGCTGAAGGCGCGCTGCTGTTGTTCCTGTTTTCGTTCTCTGGGGCGTTGGAGCATTTCGCGCTCTATCGGACACGCCGTGAAATCAATAGCCTGTTTGATGCGGCACCGAAGTCGGCCACGCTTCGTGATGCTTCGGGTGGTGAACGGGAAGTGCCGGTGTCTGCGGTGAATGTGGGGGATGTCTTGGTGGTCAAGCCTGGCGCGCAATTCGCTGTCGATGCAGAGGTGATCAAGGGTAAGAGCGCGGCGGATGAGTCGAATTTGACGGGCGAGGCAAACCCGGTGCCGAAATTTATCGGTGACTCCGTCTATAGTGGCACGATCAACCTCTGGGGCGCGGTCGATGCGCGGGTCTTGCGTCCAGTTGGTGAAAGTGCGCTGCAGAAAGTGATTCGTTTGATTCGTGAGGCGCAGCATTTGAAGGCGCCGAGTCAGCGATTTACCGACAAATTTGGCACGCGTTATACCGTCGGCATTCTAGGGCTGACGACGGTGATGTTTTTTGTCTGGTGGCTCGGCTTTGGCATTGCGCCATTTTCAAACACCGAGGCTGGTTTCTCGGCATTTTATCGGGCAATGACTTTGTTGGTGGTGGCGAGTCCTTGTGCGCTGGTGCTG
>Ga0206131_10005040_pt1 | contig 14156 bp, 14 predicted proteins | sample Helgoland_Spring_FD_148636 | JGI IMG/M metagenome (GOLD analysis project Ga0206131, IMG submission 148636) | Pelagic subsurface seawater microbial communities from Kabeltonne, Helgoland, North Sea - Helgoland_Spring_Bloom_20160517_1 | ecosystem: Environmental > Aquatic > Marine > Epipelagic ...
AAATAATTAATTACATATTCTTCAATAATTTATTTACCGCTGTTGTTAATGATTTTATCTTTTTTTCATATTTCTGGTTTTGGATTTCTAATTGATGGACTCTTGTTTGAAGTGAGTTAATCATAGAAAAATCTGACTCAGATTCATCTTCTTCTGTTTTATTCTCCAAATTAAACACACGACCGACTAGATTATCTACCTGTTTTTGTAATTTTAAAGTTGAACTTGAAGAAGAAGAACTTGACTGCTGAACTGGTGTGCTATTCATCACAATAGTATCACCTTGAACTTGCGTGTTATTTTCTAGATTATCAACTTTATCGCTTAACTCTTGAATAGACTTAACAATAGGACTGATTAATTCACTATAACGCACACCATAATTTTCTGGAACAATTTGTTTTTCAATAGTTCCATCATCGTTTTTAATTTCAATTTCAGTTTCAGGGGTGTATGTATATAAACCATAATTATTTCTGTTATTTTCGTGTGATAAAACATCACGCAACTCCTGAGCCAGGAAGCCGAAGTGGGTTCTTACTCCCCCATCTTTCCACTTATAACTTACAGGGTGTAATTTATTTATAAAATCTAATCCAAATTCATCAATCGTTTTAATATCTGTTTTTAGGTTTCTATCTGAATTATGATTTGGCGGATTTTGCGTATATAAATCATTCCAACGAAGAGAAGGCGCCCCAATTGAGAACGCTAATGTTGCTAATGGAATAATATGACCTGACTCAATATTTAATAACCTATTACAATCTGCTCCTGGTAATGCTGGAGAAGGCAATATATATGCTGGGTTATAAAAGTTCCTCATATACGTTAAACTATTATTTGATAATGATAATTCGCCAGCACCGGATGCTTTTATAAGAAGATTTTTATAGTTAAAATCAACATCGTTTTCTTGGCATTTAATAGTGGCTAAATATAAACTATCCTCAAAAACCAAAGAACCGCTAGTATGAGAGGGACTAATTATTCTATTCAAATAACTCCTATCTGTATGACTATTATTAGAATAAATGTTCTCAAAGCGTAAGACATCACTGCCTATGTCTTGGGGTTGAGGCATCATCCCACCAGTATACGGCAATATACCATTATTGATATATAACCCTCCGTTTGATATTAGATTAGAATTGACATTTATATCACCAGCACCAGTAGATATAATAGTATTTGTATCTAAATTTGATGAATATATATTATTCCATCTTACAGCAGAAGTACCAAAATTTAAAGTAGGAATAACAGGTTTCACATCACTAAAAAAATTAACTGGACCACTCGCACTCATAATCGTATCAACATATAATATTTTATTAGGTTGAAATATTAAATTCCCACTTGACCATTTCGCTACTAATTGATTATCAACAATAACGGAAATTTCACCAGTTCCGGAGTCTATTACTTCCATCTTACTATCCTGTTGATTAATCAAATTTATCAAACCATTTAGACTTGATACATTCAATAAAGATTTCCCATAATTAGATATATTCAAAGGTTCAACTTCTGAACCAAAACCTAATGATAATACTTGTGAAGCACCAGGCGGTATATATAAATTTTTAATTGTTGTTAAACGCTCTCCAAGAGAAGAAGATTGTATTGAATTGTTAAATACATCAGACATATTTATATATATATACCATTTTATTATATTTATATATTAAAAAATTAAAAAATTATATTTTTTATCTAAATAATCAATCAATCCCTCCGGTACTACAGAAGTAATTTTTCTTAACAAATTATACTCCTGTGGAACCAATAAACCAAGAAGCATGTAGCACAAGAGAAACACATTGATTAATTAATTCATTCATAAAATCACATTCTTTTTAATACCATCTGTTCTTGCTTTTTAGTTAATGTCTTATTCATCACCATACTCTTCATTAATTTTTTAATTTCATTCATCATCTTTTTATTTTTATTCCCAGCAAGTCTTGAACCAACTAACATATTCAATTTATGTATATCATCATTATAATAACCAAATCCAGTCGTCGTTGGTGTGACAGGTTCTTCTTCTTCTATAATTGTTAATGGTTTTGGTTTTGAAACTTTTAATTTTTGCTTTCTTTTTTTTTTAACTTTAATCATAAACTTTTTTGGTTCTGCTTCTGCTTCTGCTTTTGCTTCTGCTTTTGCTTCTGCTTTTGCTTCTGCTTTGGGTTTCATTGGAAACCGACCAAAGTCGAACCCACCTCTTGGTCGGTTTGGTTCTAAATTTATTTTTAGATTTTTAATAAATAAATCTTTGTTTTCTTGACCTCCAAAAAACACAGGGTCTAATTCCTTTAATCTTCTGAATTTCTCTGGGCTTTCTAATTCATTATTTTTATTCAAATTTATAACTAACTTTTTTTTTTTTCCTTTATAAAATGAATAGTTTATACCCTGATTGCTTGGTCTTAGACCTTTTACATATCTATATTCTTCAGGTTCTGCTTTTGCTTCTGCTTTTGCTTCTGCTTTTGCTTCTGCTTTTGGTTCTGCTTTTGGTTCTGCTTTTGGTTCTAACCTTAATTCAGGTCTCGTTTCACGTGCTTGTTGCTCTTCTTTTAACCTACGCTCCGCCTCACTTTTTGTTTCTATCATTTTAATATAATCCTCTAACATTCCTGCTTCGGCAAGTTTTTTCATTTGAAAATAATTAAGAACTTCTGCTTGACTTTTCTGATATTTTTTCGCAAAATTTAAATAATATTCAGGCGATTTTAATTCTGTATAAACCATTATATATATATATATATATTATAAAAAGATTTTTTATATAAAAATTATTTTTTAATCTTTATTATATATATACTAAATAATATGAGTAAAAGGACTAAAAATGTTAAAAAGAATGATAATTGCGATATTTTAAAAGTAGATAATATGGATAAATATGAGAAACCCAATGATAATGGTATATGTCAAAAGCATCCACTTCTTCCAAAACACCCATTCCGTATGATTATTTGCGGTTCCAGTGGGTGCGGGAAAAGCAACCTTTTATTATCTTTAATAAAAGATAAACTTGTTTTTGACAAATTACATATTTATTCTAAACATTTAGACCAAGGTAAGTATCAATATATTAAAGATTTCTATGAAACGCAAGATGGTCTAATAAAAGATAAATACGGAATTGACTTTAAAACGATAGAACATTTTGAAAATAATTTAGATAATATGGTTGAATGTAGTGATTTGGATAAATCTTATAAAAATTTAATTATCGTTGATGATTTTCCACTTCCAAGTGCTAAGGAGAAGAAAACTATTGATGAACTTTATACGAGTTGTCGTCACAAAAATACGAGTATTATATTTATTGGGCAGATGTATTTTAGAATAAGTAGAAATATACGATTAAATTTATCGCATCTTTGTATCTTTAATAATAATAACAATAAGGAACTGATGATGCTTCATCAAGAACTTGGTTGCGATATGAACCTACGTGAGTTTCGTAAATTATATAATGGAATATTATGCGAGAAATATAAATTTATAAGTATTTTTAACGAAAATCCAAAAGAAACAAAATATCGCGATGGCTTTGAAGTATTTGATGTTGAAAAAATTAAAGATAAATCTAAAAAGGATAAAAAGGATAAAACCGATGATTAAAATGATTAATTTATTGTTTTAATTTTATAATTTATATTAATAATATAAAATATAAAATAATGATAAGAATTATAATTAATTAAGTAATTTAAGCAATAGATACAATAGCGTTTTGTCCACGCCAACTTAATACCACGCTACGCTCGGTTACGACCATAACAAATAATTTAGTATCGACATCGTTTGCTGCTCCGTCCAAGGTAAACTCGCAAGTTAAGTCAATCGGACTATTTGTTAAACTCGGTGGGGAGGCACGAAGGTCAAACGCAAATACAGATGTCTGATTCACCCAATCATTTCTTAGCAATACACCTCCGTTAGAGTAATCAGAATCTTTATTCATATAGTCGAGCAAATCGGAGTAGATTCTCGCAAAATCGGTATATTCGCCAGCAGCATTTTTAACAGGCTGATACGCCTGCTGAGGATGCTGAACACCATTCATTCTTAGAGCAATCTCAGATATGGCCTCATTAGAAACCTGGTTATTAAGCTGAGCGGACTGGGTTGCTCCACGAAGCATAGCAAAAGCATACAAAGGTCTCTCAGCGGTCGTTGAGACACGGAAGTTCTGACGACCAGAGGTAAGGGCAGAGAACGAACTGGACTCGTATCCAGTCGCAAACGGAAATTTCCATTCCGAAACAACCCCAGCAGCCAACTGAGCATTCAAAGCCATCTCTACCTGAGGGCTCGGTTTCTGCACTGAGCACCACCACGAGATTTTCTCCATTTCTACATAAGCGTTGGCAACCGCACCGCATACAGAAGCAGCCGCAGATGCCTTTGTTATTTCGATAGAAACATCACAATTCTTCATAACCCGGTCGACCGAACAGAATCCAAAAAGCTCGTGAAGGGGTAGAGCACAGCATACCAACTGGGACTCTTTGGATAATGCTAAACGCTGAACAAAACCATCATTATAATTCGCGTTACGAGTTACTACTTCTCCACTGGGATTCGAGTATTCGGCCAAACCATCAATAGCGCCTACACCGGTCTCTTTGTAATAAAAACCATTAGACCCAACAGATTTCAGGTAATCATCGCTGTAGTGTAGTATAGATTTGACAAGACCTACCATATTCGATTCATTCACATCCTCGACAATAGAACCATTCACACGGAGAACCATGCGGTTAAATAGACTGGTCAGACCATTCTGAAGAGTAACTACATCAGCAGCATCAAGCGGCAGAGAAGCTCCTTTTTTTATTTTAAATTTAACTTCTAAATAAGATTTGGAAAGATTGATATAATCATTTAGATTTTTTAGTTGAAGACGGAACTGTGTATCGTTCGTAATGGAGGTATTATCGGTTCGTATTTCAGTGAAATAAGAATTCTCGGTGCTCCTCATAGACATAGAAGGCGTAACTAGTTCATACTGGGTTTCAATTAGACTCATTTTATATATATATATTATAAGATTATTTTATTTATATATTAATTACATTTATTATAATAAATTAATATATTGCTAAACAATATTAAAAAATATTCAATTTATTAAATTTATTCAATTTATTTTTTAGATTTTGCTTTTGCTTTGGGATGACCAGCACCAACTACCTTTCGTTTTAATTTCTTTAACTCTTTCTCAATATTACTTTTAACTCGTTTAGATTCCTTTGTAGCGTCCGCCTGGGCTTCTCTGATTATAGCATCAGACTGAGCTTGGACTGCTTCTCTCAATTTTTGTATCTCGTCTTGTGCTAATGGTGTTCCAGTTTGAACTATACTTTCTAAAGTCTTATCACGAGCAGATTTTAATACGTCTGCTCCTGTTTTTGAACCCTCAAAATACTTGGGAATATTTTTTACTAACGATTCGGTCGCCCCTTCTAGTGCTGATGTAGCCACACGTTTTCCAGCAGATATTACAGAAGGGGCTGCTTCTGCGGCGTACTTACTCGCAGATTCTGCTGCTGATGATGCTGCTTTACTAAGAACCCTTCCAATTGCTGGTATAACATCAGAACGAGAAATAAATTTGGCCGTGCCTTTGAATATAGCAGCTAAAATTTCACCGAGGCCGTCACCTCGGATTTCTTTTCTAAATGTTTGTCTGTATCCGTTGCCGTATATAATCAAAGTTTTGGTTTTGCGTTTTTGCTTCATTATTATATATAATAATTATATATATTATTTATATATTAATTATTTAAAAAGGATTATAATTTAATATCCTCGCAATACATTTAAATTATTTAAATAATTCAATCTTCCCTAGACGATTGTATCATTTTTATCTTTTCTATTTTTCTTTTTGTGAGTAGTCCTCATCACACCAGCATCCGTTTTTTCATCATCATCGTCATCAACTTCACTATCTAAAATCAAATCATCAATATTCAAATCTTTATGCTGCTGGACTGCCTCGATTAATTTTCTCATTTTCTGTAATTGCTGCTTTTCTCTTTTTTGTTTAATTTTCAATTGTTTGTCACGAATGCTTTTAAAAAAAGAAGGAAAGTTGAATACCTTGGCACATATAGCAAGAGTGCATAGCAAACTCACGCTTGATTGACACATATTTATTATATTCAAAGGTTCTGCAGCATACGATAATAGTAAGTCGTGGAAATTATTTGTATTTGTTATATTACTCATTTTATATATATATTCATAATATAAATTTTTTATATATAAATCTTTCTAAATATATCATTTTATATTTATTTTATAAACAAATTATCGGCGGTATCTTGATTATGGAATGAAGGATTAATCGTGTATTTATTTATTGCGATTTGATAACCCATACCATCCACCATCACATCTTTAATTATTTTCAAACAATAATAACCACATAAGACACTTGTTATATCTTGGATTTGGTTTTGATTATATAATATTTTCTTTTTAGAAGTCTTTAAAAATGTATAGATTTTTGGGTCAATAAAAGGAACACCAAAACTATCATAATATAAAACATACTTACTATCCTTTGAATTAACTACACAGACCCAGTGTGTTCCACTACCATATTCGTCATCTAAATTTATAACCATTACCATATCATTACTTAATTTCTTTGGTAATACATCTTTTGATGAACTTTCATAATATTTATTTCCCAGTCCTATTATTTCTAAGTATTTATCTATGCTGTGATTGGATAATGGATGAATTGGAAATAATAATTTTTTAATTTGGATGGATGCTGAAATTATGTTTTTTTTTTTCCCTTTTTTGCTTTTACTTTTTGTTTAACATCTCCTTTACCGAGTTGCGTTAAACCTTTGCCGGATTTAACACCAAGTCTGGTTAGACCTTCACCAGTATTTTTAGGTTTCACACCCAACTGAGTTAAACCTTCAGCTTCCATGCCCTCCCCAAATATCGCATCTAAGGCCTTAGTTGCCCCATATGAAACAACAGCAGACCCTACTGCAGTTGCTATAGTAGGCAGCAAGGGTGCCAAAAATAACGGAATGAACCCACCTTGCTGACTTTTAATCAAATCACTTTTAGTGAATTCCAAATCCACTCCTCGAGGATTACTGCTCGTTTTTGCACTAACTATTTTCTTCATCTGTTCATCTGAAACTTTTAGCATGTCTGCTCCATCTTGCTGTAGTTGTTCTTTTGAAAATCTAATCTTAACTTTATCAACCTTGCCTTTCGCTAGAGCTCGTAATTTGGTTTTCTGGGTAGAAGTGAAATCTGTTGAAACAATCATATTTATATATATATAGATACTATATATTTTTATTTATATTTATATATTAATATTATATTTTATATATAAATATTATATTTTGATATACTATATAACTAGATGACGACTAAATTATTACAAATATCTACGACTCAATTGAAGACAACTCAACCTGATATTAAAACTCACGATTTTAGTATCACGATTCCCAATCTAATTCTAAATAATGATAAAAAATATTCTGTTGCCTTGGTTAATTATTCTTTATGGTATTCTTGGTTCAATGTATCTGCTGGAAACTCTAATAATCAAATCAGATATTCACCTGATGCTGGGGTTACTTTTTATACTTTAACGATTCCATCTGGGAACTACGGAATTGATACTTTATCCTCTGCTATTCAAGCATTAATAACTGTTAATGGACACGATGGTACTAACATTAAATTGAGTGCTAATTATTCTACCTTGAAAGTTGAACTTGTATTAACCAATAGTTATCAATTAGATTTAACTATTGCCAACACGATAGATGTTCTCATTGGATTTGATAAATTGTTATATACATCATCACAGAGCGGAACACTTGTTCCAAATATCACAAATTCAATTGATTTAATTTCTATTAATTGCGACTTGGTTAGTGCGAACGATAATTTTATTAATGAAAAAAATAATGATTCGCTATTTTCGTTTGTTCCCAATGTGCCTCCCGGTTCTAACATAAATGGTGGAAGTGGTCTATCCCAACCGATTTATCTACCGATTTCACGAAGTGGATACATTGGTTCTATTCATTTTAGCGTTCGTTCTAATAATGGTTTGTTATTGGACCTAAACGGAGAAAATGTATCATTAACTCTTGTTATTCGTGATGATGGATTTGCTAAATAAATTAAAATATGAAATTGATTTTCAATAAAAAAAATATTATATGTTTAATATTATTATATATATATAATGCTTTCGTATTGCTATTCTTACTTTTATATAGTTATGTTTTATTACAAGTATCATGGGCATTTATATTCCTTGGCTCATATCATCCGTGCAACAATCACAATCAAGAATTTTATAAAGAAATATATTAAAAATAGATATTAAATTGAAAGTTGAATTTTGTTTTTTGATTTGGTGGAAAATGAATTACTTATATGTTTAAATTTTATAAAAATAGAAATTTGAATTTTAAAATTTGAAATTTTGATAATTAATTAATTAATCAATGTGTTTCTCTTGTGCTATATGGGACTTGCCGTTGGACGGAAACTTATTTATTGGTTCCACAGAAGTAATTTTTCTTAACAAATTATACTCCTGTGGAACCGAAGGAAAACAAAGGTGGATACATTGATTAATTAATCCGCAATTATTTAGCAATAAATTTATAGTAAAAACTCTAAAACACGAAAACAACTTAAATAATTATCTATATATATAGTAGAAAAGAATACTTTAACTATGAATACTATTTATAATCCTGAAAACAAAAAAGATAAATCTAATAACAAAACTCACGATATGAAGACCTATATGCTTGATAGGTATAAATCAAACCAAGAATATTACAATATGGTGCGGAAACGGAACAATTATATTAAAAAAGCATCAATACCAAGTCATATTGTTAGCAAATATGATAATATGCCTGACCTGATTAATTATGGAAAAGCAAAAACCATTCTCGATACTATTGAAAATAAAGAAATAATTAAAGATTTATTCCAATTATATTTAGGAGATTGTTAAATACTATAAATAATAAAGATTAAAAACAACTTAAAATAAAATCTCATTATATATTATATATAATAAAATATGATGAACCAACTAACCGAAACTTTTAGCAATAAAAACGATAGTATGAATATTATAGATTTTTGTAATTCTCTTAATATCAAATGGTTTCCAATCATATTAAAAATAAAAAACAATAAAAAAATGCTCTGTCCAGTCAATCATCCGTTATATAAAAGATTAAAAGAAGACGGAACTGATACAAATGTCCCTCACTATAAAGAATTTAAAACCATAAGTGATGCGAACCTGAAAGCACGGCAAGAATTATTTTATAGCAGTGAAATAATGAAATACGTAAATCCATCTCAATTACTAAAAATAGCAATGGATACAAGCGAATATTTCCAAATAGATATCGATACCGAGAATATTAATGAAAGAACACTTTATAATTGGATACAAAACGCCGATACAAAATCCGCATATTACAAATCATTAACAAAATCGTATGGATACCATATATTTATTAAGATAGATGGATTTCACGATTTCGTTAAAAATTATACCAATACGAAATATAGATTTCAATTCAAAGAGAATTACGCAAGGGGTGATGGTGAGATAATTCAAATATTCGATGATAAAGAAAACGGAGTTGAACTATTAACCGGGCAGTGGGCATATAGTAATTGTGATATACAAGTATTTAATAAATCAAATATTATAAAATTTAATGAGAGAGAACTTCCGTTTTTCACAGACCTTTTAGTAATTAATAAAAAAAAGGATGTGAATAATGTTAAAATTGAAGTTTTGAATCATAAAAATAGATACGAACACGAGGAAATATATGACCATATGAACAACATTGGGCAGGAATATATAGATAATAGGGCAACCCATTTTAAAATTATCTGTTCTTTATGTTCCGCTGGTTATGATAATATTGCGTTAGATTGTATGTATCGCTCATCTAATACAAAAGATAAGAACCTCGATGAAGAATTCTTAAAATTTCAAAAAACAAACGACGGAACGATAAGTATTAAAACTTTATTTTGGTATTCAAAAAAATCTGATGAAAAAGCATATTTTTCTTTATTAAAAAAGCATCGTGGAATTACACTACGTGAAGACTTTAAAAAAGAATTACTATATATGAATTATATCACGGATAAAGTTAATCAACGATTTATTCCATATTCAATAGTAGAAAATATAGATTTAAAAACGGATACTATTACGCATATTAAATCTCACTTGGGTAGTGGTAAGACAACAATCATTAAAAATTTCATTAAGAATAATCCAAGCATCAAGAAAATTATTTATTTTGCTCCTCGTGTTTTGTTTGCCAGAGACATCTATAATGATTTAAAAGATGTGGATTTTAAATTATATTCGACCCTTAAAAAGGACGACTATGAAGAAACAGATAAGATTATTATCCAATTAGAAAGCACGTGGAAGGTTAAAAGACAAAAATACGATTTAATTGTAATAGATGAAGTAGAAAGTGTATTAAAGCAACTGGTTAGTAAAGATACAAATAAAAATATAGTGGAAACATACAAGACATTTGAATACATTTTAAAAAATTGTAATACTATTATTACAGCAGACGCATTTTTATCTAATAACTCGATAGAAGTTATAAATTCTATTAAACAAAACGCCATCTCACGTGTAATTGTTAATGATTTCAATCCGTATAAAAGAAAAGCATACGAGGTTCCTGGTTTTATTAATCTATTGGAAAAGATGACTGACCAAGTGAATAACAAAAATGAAAGAGTTGTTTTTGTTTCATTACTAAAAGGAAATGCTGATTTTGCGTATGATGAATTACGAAAAAAGTGTCCAAATAAAAAGATAAAATATTATAATGGACAAATGTCGGAAAAGGATAAAAAATTCGATAATATAGAAAAGGAATGGTCTGATGTAGATATTTTAATATATACACCAATAATAACGTGTGGAGTAAATTACGACCCAGATATTCCTACTTTCCATTCTTTATATTTATGGATATCACCGAATAGTTGTTGTATTCGAGATTTATTCCAAGCGAGCTTAAGAGTAAGAAAATTAATTAACAACGAATGTTATTTTGCTTTCAATTATAAATTCCATCATTCAGAAAAAGCAAAATTGATAAGTAAAATATTTGAGGATAGTGAAGGAAATCTTTTAAATATTTATAAAAATCTTATTGAAAAACAAGAACTATTAGTTCATATGGGGGTCGCCGTTCCTCAAATGTGCTTATGGGGTATTAAAAATTTAGCATATTATATATTCGAGGATTATGTATCGAACACCAATTGTGCTGGAAATACGCACGAATATATGCGTTTGTGTGGATACGAAATATATCCGTTAGAAATATTACCTACATTTGATGAAAGCGATGATAATGGTCAATCAAGTTGTGCGTTTGGTTATTGTGAGATCGAAAGTATAGATTTTATGGAATATAGATTTTATGAAAAAGATGTTTATAATTTATCTGATATCCAAAAATACCAAATGATAAAATATAAATTTGATAAACTAATAAAAAGAGATGAACTACTAATGACTGATATGGATTTAACCCCTTTATTCGGAAGATATTATAAAAGTATGGATATATTAACTAATATTGTGGGTGAAATACAATTACAACCGAAAAAGGAAATTACTATTGATAGCATAAATGATAACAATCTAAATACGTATGATTTATTAATAAATACGGATTTTATTAAAACAAATATTAATAATGATATAAAGTCAATTTTTAATTGTGATAATTTGTTGAATTTAACATATTCATCTGTCGATATTAAAAACAATCTTGACTCGTTATCAAAAGTAATTCAAAAAGGGAAACATATTTATAATTTTAGAACAAAACAAGGCAATGATGAGTGGGACGTGAAATATATTAATAGTTGTTTAAAACATATTGTAATCAATCATTTAGGTTTGGATATTAAATATAAAAGGAAAAAAATTAATAAAAAGGCAGAGTATATTTATGATATTGATTTATCAAAAGCAGACAGACTTCATTTGGATACTATCAAAGAGATTGTTATTAAGAATGAATGGTAATTAATTAATTAGTCAATGTGTTTCTCTAGTGCTATATGCTTCTTTTATTTATTGGTTCCACAGAAGTAATTTTTCTTAACAAATTATACTCCTGTGGAACCGGATGGGAAAACAAAGGTGGATACATTGATTAAATAAATAAAAACAAAAAACTAAAAATCCAAAAAAACAAATATAGATTTTAATATTTCTATATTTATTTTGCTTATTTAACAATAAAGATATTATATATATATATATAATATTATGAATTACAAAAATTCGTGGATAGATTACGTCAAAGATTACTCAATTAAATATAATATAACTTATAAAGATGCGTTAGTAAAAGCAAAATCATCATATAAAAAAACTATTACTGGTAATGGTATTTATAATAATGATATAAATTTAAAACCTATTTTTTGTAGGATTGGGACAAAAAGATACACTAGTGATGAGATTATAAATATATTTCCTGAACACGAAATATATGTAGAACCTTTTTTAGGAGGTGCTTCCATTTTTTTAAATAAAAAACCATCAAAAAAAGAAATAATTAATGATTTGGATGGCGAGTTAATGAACGCATACAAATTAATTAAAAAAGTAAATTTTAGTAATCTTGATAAATATTTAAAATTAGATACTTTAAGCAAACTTAAAATTCAGTATGATACTCCAGCAATAACAAACGAAGATAAACTTTATAATTTTATATTAAAATATTGTAATACATTTAGTTCTACTGGAAAAGGCGAGTTAGTTCGATTTTCTTCTCCAATTCCAAAATTAGCAAATATGGATTTGTATAAAAATAGATTGAAAAAAGCAACAATTTTAAATAAAGATTATAAATATATTATAAAGAAGTATGATAGTTTAAATACTTTGTTTTATCTTGACCCACCATACGAAAAAAGTAAAAAATTGTATAAACACGGCGATTTAAATTTAATTGAACTTGAAGATATATTAAGTAATATTAAAGGTAAATTTGTTTTGTCGTTAAATGATAGTCCTAATGTCAGGAATATTTTTGAAAAATATAATATTTATTTAGTAAAAGAAACAAAAGGGAGTCGTTCTATTAATAAAAAATTAACAGCAAGAACAGATTTATTAATAACTAATTTTATATAAATATATTTATTATTATATATAAATGAGTAATTATATCATAAGTGAATATACATTTAATAAAGCAAAAAAGTTAAATGTAGAAGTAAACCCCTCTAAAAACAAATTAAAGAAATTAGATGTGTATAAAGATGGCGTTTTTTTATTTAGTATTGGTGCGTATGGTTATTTTGATTATCCAACATACATTAAGAAATTCGGTAAGAAATATGCGAATGAACGCAGACGCTTATATATGATGAGACATGCGAATAATATAAAAATCAAAAACAGCCCAGGATGGTATGCTAGTGAATTGTTATGGTGATTGTCAATTTAAAAAATATCATCTTTATTATATTATAATGGACTATGATATTGTAATTTTATATAAATGTAGGAAATGTAAGATGAAGTTAGAAGCAGACGAGTATGATATTAATATTGAAAACAGACATTATATTTATAAAACCTGCCGTATATGTCGTGCTAAATATAGAACAAAACTACAAACGAAGTTTAATAATAAAATCATTATTGATTATTGTTAAACAGCAATATCTTCCCTTCAATTCTAATAAGTATTTTAAAATGGATATTAGAATCAAGATGTTTTTTAAAATAGTATTTATTGTAATATTTATTACAACTATTACAATAAATTTCAGTATTCATTTTATTATTTATAATTAATTATTATTACATTAGTAATTAATTATAAATATATTTTTCAATTTTATAAATAAATAATTTAATTAGCGATTTCAGTATTATAATTATTTTGTAATGTTTCTATTGATGTTCCTCTGTTACGACTTATCTTTGTAGATTGATCCAAGCTGTTCTTTGCGGATAAAACTATTTTCAATACATTGCTTTCTTTAATTTTATTAATTGTGTATCGGCG
>Ga0206131_10005042_pt1 | contig 14156 bp, 17 predicted proteins | sample Helgoland_Spring_FD_148636 | JGI IMG/M metagenome (GOLD analysis project Ga0206131, IMG submission 148636) | Pelagic subsurface seawater microbial communities from Kabeltonne, Helgoland, North Sea - Helgoland_Spring_Bloom_20160517_1 | ecosystem: Environmental > Aquatic > Marine > Epipelagic ...
CAAATAAGTGAGCTTCCGAATCGTAAAACATAAAAATTATATTATAAATAGCTCATGCATTTTTCTAATATGAACTGTACCTTGTGTAATGAGAAAATTCTCGAGAAAAATACAGCGACATTTGAATGTGGTCACCAATTTCACTTGTCTTGTATTCTATCAAAGCGCCACACCTCACTCTGTTCCACATGTAATACATCAGAAAGCAATCTCCCAGACACCGGCCTGGATAGAAACATCACCATAAGTGCCAGTTCTATTATCAAAATTCAAGAACGTCAATTAAAAGCAATCGTACACCCAACGCTATTCCAAAAGATATCTCGAGTCATCACACCTTTAACACCCGTTGTGACCAGTATTGCCGACCACATGGCGCACAATAAACGTTTGTCCACCATTGCACAATTAGGTTTTGAAGCAAATGATGCTGTTCGTGAACGCATGTCCTGGTCCGAGATATCTTCACGATACACGTCAGTCGATATTTTAGAGTTTGGATTTAAATGGAAAGATATGGTGAGTATGGGTATCACTCCAAATCAACTCCAACTGTTTTCTTGGTCTCAACAATTGCGCAATTTGGAGTTAAATGCTAATTCGATGATGGAGATGAAAATGACAATTACTGAATTGGCTTCTTTGAATTATACGACTCATCAGCTGATTGAACTGGGATTCTTTTGGAATCTTTTACATGAATTGGGTGCGAATGTCGAAACTTGGAAAGCGTTTGGTTTCTCATTGGCCGATATTAAACGTTATTGGGCGCCTACTTTGTCTCAATGGGTTTCCGCTGGGTTCTATGATAAAGCTAGGGTCGAGAATGCTGGGTGGGAAATGGACGTCATATTGACTACATTGCCCAGTACAAGAGAAAGAAGTTCTGGTCGGACATTACGTCTTGAATTTTGATAGTAATGTTTGTGAGAAAAAGAGTAAAATACTGAGAATGAGTGTGAATAAATAAAAATATTCGTCATTGTTAATATTTTGCCAAAACGGTGGCAGTGATGGTGATGTCATTGCTGATGTCGGTAACGACCAACCACTCTCTTGTTCGATTTCGACCGACGACATTTAACAAATAGAATACATTATTACTAAATATGGTTCGTTTTATAATTCTTTTTGGATTTTTAATCTGTTCTTTATTATTATGGATTTGCAGTGAGGGCCGCAAGAGCACAACATTTTTCTTATCTTGTAATATAATCAAAAGCATGAAAATAGTTTTAGAATTTTGCTTTAAGATACCGTCACATTTTTTGTTTTTTTTCCTGTATATAATAAAAAGAGCAATTAAATCATAGAAAAGAATGTTCAAACAATTTTGTGCGAGCGAGGCTAATAAAAGCGGTAACTGTGCTTATTGCCATCAATATTTTAAAAAACTCACAAAAGAACACGTTATTCCAAAAATGTTTGGCGGTACCTACACAATTAAAACGTGTCGTCGCTGCAATCATAGTAGAGGACACTCTTTCACATATGGACCTTTTGTTTCCTGGGCTCGAGTGCACCCAAACGAATTCCAAGATGCCATTCAAGATGCCATTAGGAATTCCCCTCGACAAACACTAACTATTCTTAGGCTAACTGCAAATATCTGATAACTGTAAAGAATATCTTTTTGTTCTTTTCGATTTATTGTAATCAAAAAATGGATGTATAAGTATGAACATATTATTTTTGTATTATGTTCCATACTTTCCAGTCGACAGAGTCGCGACCATTCAGAAAAAAACAAAAACAAAAAAGAAGGAATGGGAACAGAAAAAACATCGACGTATTGAATTCGTGGAACGGTGGATTGATATCCGATGGAAAAATAATTAAGATTAATATTGACGGAAAGCAATATGACTTAGTGGTTAAAGATGACCGAGCTTATAAGGATGGCACTGGTTATGAACACGTTACGTTGGCTGGCTCTGTTTCTCTGTACTTTCATGTATCTTCGGGAGGATTGCTTGTAAAGTTCCTCTCCTGGCCTACGATAGACAACAAGCCGGTGGCAGGGGAATATGTGAAAATGACGAGCATCGGTGGAAGAGAAGTAGAGTGCTCTAACACAAGTAGAGTGTGATTTTATACTATCAACCGTCGGTAACATTACACATCATTATTTTTTATTACATTTTTCTCTCTGTTGTTGCATAACTTCGTATGGGACATTTCCATCATACTGCCTTAACCATGGCTTGTAACACCCATTACAAATGGCCACCGTTTCCTCACCACCCTCTTTATTTGTGGTTTGAACCGTAGTCCACGTATCCTTCCCCCGATACACCCCACATATATTACACGAGACAGAAGTATACAACGTACCTTCTTTCATACACTGTCCACACGTAAAGCCATGTTTGTCATGTTGTTTCGGATGAAAGGTGGTTGGATTACCACAAGAGGGACAAAACAAATACAACGCCCCATAATATTGCAAAACGACACCGGTCATATTAACTTGCAGAACTTCAGTATGTGAACAACGTTCATTCAAAGCATTTTTTTTCAGCGCCTTCCAATTTTTCTTCAAATTCCGTTTTCTATTTTCTTCCAAATCATATTCATCCAAAAAGGTATCCACAGCAATTCTTTTTCTTTTCTTACTATCTGACTTTTCACTTCGTTTCCCGCAATAACATTTCAACGTTTCATCATCAACGACAATTTTACAATGACCATTAGCAAACAAGTTATTGACTTTACTATCTTTATTGACAATAAATCCTTTAAACGAATTACACGACAGACAGAGATAAACAACCCCGATATGTTTGTCCAATTTTTGTTGGCTCGTCACACCATATCTTCGCCTCAATGCCCGACACTGAGCATCATAATAATGTTTTGGCAACTGAAAGACACGTACGGCCGAATGTGTTTGATGAAATGCAGCAAAAATGGCCCGAATAGCTTCAAAATCATACCGAGGCAAATCTTGTAAAATTTTACGAAGTTCGGAGCGATAAGTATTTTGTTTCATGTGTTCATACATTGTTAATAATGAATCGATAGCCTGTTGTTGCACATTGAAATATTTCAACCATTCAATTCTGACACCATTCCTTGGAACTTTTTGTGACATAGTTCGCAATAATTTGACATATTCAATCGGGAATTCCTGATAAATCCCAACCCTCAGATGAACTTCATCCAATTTATCACAAATATTAATAACAGTTTGTGCAAATGTTTGTCGTTGTGGTCTATACAAATTCCTCAATTGTTGTTTATTAACTGACACTAACGACGATTCCACACGCGACACCCAATCTTGAATGGACCGCGACACTCGAACATTGGCCTCAATCGTAGCACGTGCATTGTCCATCGCCGCCCTTACAGTATTCTCAAACAATTCCCATTTATATGTACTACGCAATTCGTCATACAAAGCTGGAATTAATGGCATTGAAAAAGTCAAAAATTCTTTGATGGTGTAAAAGAGCAAATGTTGATAATTCGTAAAGAGCCATTCTTGCAATTGTGTACGATTTGGATTTTGATATACCAAACGACGTAAAATATCCTTGCGCATATCCCAACACAAACGTTTCTTACAATGTTTGTACATTCCAAGCAAAGAACACAACAGTGCGGAACGCATGAACTCATGAACAGTGTCATCCGATTGACAATAATTTGAAATAATTTCCCGTAGATTGCGTATCTGACATCGTTGTGGCAACGCTTTACACATCAGATGTACAATTGGTTTCATTTTTGTTTTATTTTCACTCCAAAAAGAACATTCGAGTTGTTCATTGACAATATCCGGTAGATTAGACTCTTGTATAACTTTGGTTGTGTCTGGGCAATATTTGTGAAAGAGTGAAGTGACATGTTCCACAGAAGTGACATCTTCGAGAGCACACATTAGTGGAACATGCGCATCATAATAAACATGAATAGCAAAAGAGATATCATCTGGCAAATTTTTCATAGATATGATTTCAATGATTTGATTCACAATAGTGACAAAAGAATCAATGTTATTTTCATCCGAGCCAGAAATTTTCGGACGCCATTGCTTGCGAGCTGCTAATGGTGACGATGTTTGTAGACGGTCCCAAAAAGAACCATGAAATAACCACTCATATTTCGTTCCAGAAAAATATCGCAACAAAATTTCCTCCGGCAATTGACGAACAAAACCGTCTTCAAACTCAAATGGACAGATTCGCCCGAGACTTAACTCCCGGGCGTCGACACTAAAAAATGGTCCACTTGACCGGGATATTTCATGCGCCATTGTTCATAATAACGAACACCGTCTTTTACTTTAAGACGATACGCATTTCTCAAATGAAGTACAATTGGGTCTAATAAACCTTGAAAAATTTCATGTGATGATACAAGACAATCTTCTAGACAATATTCGCCTTCTTCATCGACAATATTACGATAATCCTGTAAAATAACGTTATTCTTCACACCCATACCATCCGCTCGAATATTAATAAAAGCACGTGCTATTTCGGAGCGCTTACACATCAGACACAGACGACCTTCCGATGGCAATTTGCCAGTTCTGAGGAATTCTTCTTCTTCTGTGGGAAGTAAAAACTCACGAACTACAAAAGCACTGTCAACATATGGCAAGTGTAAACCCTGACATTGGTCTCCCATAATACAAGCTCTTTCCTTTTTCAATGGTTCGCGAAGGTATTTCTCCTCATATGCACGGGTGACCACCTGGATAGTTGTTCGAACATGTTCGTCATGTTTGATGTCTTCTGGTGAAAGTGTGTCACATGCTGGCTGTTGTAATAATGCACGGACATATGGAAAGTCATAGGGTCTTAAATGAGATAAGTCTGTACGATGCCAGTAGTCCTGGTTGCGCTGGTTGAAAAAATTTGTTTCCGCAACCATCAAAGATGCACTTTCGGATGTCATATTGTTGTTTTGAAGCAAATCGGGCGTGTTTTCAAAACATGGCTTCTTCATAGAGCCACTCAGAGATTCGAACTCGTAATTTGTTCCATTTGTATCCATAGCAGTTGTATTCGTATCAGTGGAAGAAGCATTGTTGTGCCCGGATATATTGTGAACAGTTTTGACAGCTTCGCCCGACGCATTCTTCAATCGTTTATTGCTGGATATTTCTTGTGTAAGAGAAAATTCATTCCAATGAGTACTCATATTTAATATTTTTTACTATTTAAACTATTTGGAATCGCTTATATAGTAAAATATGAGTAAAATATGTTGTTTTTTTGAATAATGAACTGTGGGCATAAGTGCGAAAGAAACTATTTATGCTCCTTGTATTGTTGTGTCCTCTCTGTTTGTGGGGAATGATGTTGGTCGCATTTGTTTTGTCCGTTCTTATGTGGACGTTCTTTGTGGGCAGGCTTGTTGCTTTTGGTCCCAATGTGCAAATTGTTTTGTGGTCTCCTGTAGTTCATTCATCCACGTGGTATAGAATGACGCCTATGAAGGTGCCCATGCCGTATTGGTTCATCGTGCTTGTGCCTTTTTTGTTCATGGTGTCGCAAATTCAGATGTTGAATGGGAAAAATGCACATGCGTGCGTTCTATCGGTAGTGTCGTTGATGTCATGGCAGGCTTTTGTTCCTATTTTTGTAGTTCATGTGCATTCGGAATCTCTCATTGCTGTTTGGGCTTTGTGTAATTTGGTACTGGCTGCCGTTGCTTTAGTATTTTCTTTGTTGGCCATTGTACCAGTCGTTATCTTTTTGTGGTTTGTATGGATGGAAGTGCAAGTCATGTATGTTGGTATTGTTCGGGAACATCCGGGAGGAATGAGAGAACCCAGAGTTGTTTGATTCCCAACGGTGGGGGTGGCAATTACCCATTCTTTGCCTTTCGATTGGACCTTTTTAAAGCACTCTGGTCACTTTGACAACCCTTTTTGCATCGATAGTCTCAAATTCTAATTCGTAATCCTCCCAACCCAGATTGAGCCTGTCGTGGTGGGCGTTGCCAACTAGTGACAACACGGACGGTGGCGGGGGATAAATGTGCAATGTTTTCTTGTGTTGAATAAATGTGCAATGCATTCTTGTGTTGACAAATTTTTTATTTGACAAAAATAGTTGTTTTTACAACTGACACTGATGGAGTATAAAGACTTCCTTATTTAACCAAAATTAATGACTCCATCCATTAATCTCTCCGCAAATTCGGCGACAATTCAAAACAATATACGCCTTCGAATCATATTAGTCATCCTCCTATCCATAGGCATACAAAGTGCACAGTCCACAGTCTCGGAATCGGTTCAAAGAGCAACATCACTCATAGAAATAAACTACATCTTATACGGACTAATTTTACTATCCTCAATCATACCATCCAGAGTCGCCTGGTATTTAGCAGCACTCCTCCTCCTACTCGCCACCCTATTGGACGCATTCGTACTGACACTTGGCCTAGTTTCAACAATGCGATGTTTGAATAAATCGGGCTGTTTAACCACAATCCCCGGTTCTTTGCTTGTGTTAGCTATGGTTCTTTTACAATGCGCTATTGACCTTTACCAATTATGGAATGTATACATAGTCGTTCGTCTACCATTGTTTGTGGCATCATCGACACAAAGAATGCGCATTTTATATGCATGGGCGATGCCATTTGCAGTGCTCTCCAATCTGACTCTATTTTTGGGTTCGGAGTGGTCAGTGTTGGCGTCACCACCTCTGGTTGCTTATCCAATGTTGATATTTTTGGCACATTCTGGTGAAAATACATTTCTAATCATTCTTTCGATAGTGGCTCTGTTATCAAATGTATTCCTGTTTCTGACACTAAAAGATTCGTTGCTCTATCTGTCATCTATTATTCAGACTGTCATGTGTGTTATTGGCATTGCATTATTATGTGTACCAGTTCAGAGTTACAAAGCACCACCTATCAAACAGGAGCCCGACAAAGAAAGCGTTCTACCTGTCGCTCTCTCTAAAAAATCCGACATAAAACAAAAGAATGAGAACATTTTACGAAGGCGCACCGCTCTTGATTTTTAAAATCCATAAATGAGAAAAAGAACAAAAGCACCCATCCACTGACATCGACTATAAAGCGAAGCATGACTAAATATCACATGGCATTTCAAAAAGTAGAGAATACAAATCGACCGACGGATGACAACTCCGACGACGAAGCTCCTCCAACCGATTCTTCAATATACGAGCGTGACAATGGCACCAGAATCGACTCTATGGAAAACAGATACCCACCAACACCCGACCACACTCACGAAGAAGAGAGCGATTCCACATTTTTCAACACTGCATTAAAATCAGTTTTATTTGCAATCTTAGTAGCACTCATTTGCTCTATTGCATCGTTACAAAACGAAGTGGACAAACTATCCACCTACCAAAAAGAGCACATGCAAATAGTTTCAACATTAATCTCCGAGATAGAAAAAATGAAAATGGTCGAGTGGCGGATGGTTCCGGCCAATCTCTAAATCCATTTTTGATAACCTAATTAAACTATATAGTTTGATACGATATCAATATTAAAAATGGTAAATACTAATAAAAAAAAGAAAAAACGTGACCCAGCAAGACCCAAGCGTGCAATGACTCCATTTTTGTATTACGCATGTGAACAGCGTACTATTTTAAAAGAAGAGGGTAAGAAAATGTCATTGATTGAACAGTCTCGTTACATTGCAAATTTGTGGAAAAATGTCACTGATAAAAGTAAATATGAGGAGTTGTCTCAAAAAGACCGTGCAAGATATTCGAGCGAAATGGCTTCTTATGTGCCTCCATATAAAGTGAAACGTCCGCGGTCGTCTTATGCTTTTTTTATGAAAGATGTTCGTCAGTCTGTTGCTGAGAAGTATCCAGATAAATCGCCTCGTGAGTTGATGTCGGATGTAGCTATCGCTTGGAAAAGTACGGGCGAGAGTGTCCGAAATAAATATGTTCAAATGGCAGAGGCAGATAAAATCAGATATAAAGAAGAGTCTGAAAAGCTTTTAAACGAATAATGTAAAAAAAAGTAGAAACATCTATATAATGTAAAAATATGGTCATGTAATTGGAGTTAATGATTGTTCGTAAATATTATGCATTTGTATCTTCGACTGTTCCATGTGTGGGAATTTGTATTTTGTCGTGGTGGATTGACCGCTTGTTGGCCGAAATGGGACATCGAGTCTCGGGTGTACTCATGTGTACTCATAACTCGTTGCAATATGTTCAAATGCATTGTTACATGACAATTGTGGCCGTTGTATGCCAGTCCATTTGGTCTGTATCAGTGCGTCGAAAACAGTTTGTGCGAGAGTCCATCATTTTAGGAATTGAACAAACACCATGTGCTATACATTTGTATTTGTTAGAGATTGGTATCTGTACGGCGTGGACTGTTGTAGTGGCGTGTTTGATAGATATATCGCCATGGCTTTGTTATGATTGGTTCCTGGAAAATAGGGCTGTCATAGCTGCTGGTGCTATGGCTTCCGCGATTGCAATGGTGCATCTGGAACAATGGTTGTATACTTGGACGTTACGAAGAGTTGTGATGGCTACCACTTTTGAAATTTAATGGTTGAATTTGTATAATTTGTTGGTGGGGGCAAGTCAATACTGTCAAGTCGAAATATCTATATATATGGTGGCCTCTTTCTTTAAATGACATGTCGGATATGTTTGGAAGATTGTGAGTCGGGTAACCTGTTAGATGTGTGTGACTGTTCTGGTTCGTGCCAATATGTTCATCAGCTCTGTCTCGAAAAATGGATTGATGTTAGTCATAAAAAGACATGTGAAATATGTCATGCTGCATACAAACATGATTACCAACCAAAAAATGTAGATATTGAAGAACGACCGCGTAGGAATGACCTTGCATGCATTCGAATGGTCATTGCTCTATGTATGTTAGGCGGCTTTTTACATGGGTGTACAACAGGGTCAGATTCGTCAAACGGAATCAAATTTAATTACGAGCTATTGGTCGCCTCTTTGTTGTTCAATGCTTATCATTTGTTAATCTGGTTTGTCTTTTACAAAATTAAATATGTACCGGAAGTAATATCAATTACATGGTTGGCGTCGTTCACGATGGGATTGCTCGTCATGTGTTGGATATTAGATGTGTACAATGACGACGTGACGCGTGTCTTTTATATCAACGCGTTTGTTTCGTCGATTGGTATGATGTTACCATGTTGTTTGAAGAGAATGAGAATTATTACAATGTACAGAATGGATATAATGTATAATCAATTGTAAAATATTTCTTTTACATGACAGAGAGTGTACTTGGCACAGCTTTCGACGGTCATGCTGTGTTCTAAGCTCTAATTTTTAATGCTTTTGATATTTTATGTATTCTTTTAAATTCTTCAAAAAATGTTTCTGCAATTTCTGGGTCGTCGAACAGCATCACATTCTCGATATTTGTGACAGCCGACTCTGTGACATTAAACGACCCATTCATCACCCAAATGGGTTCGCGCGCCGCGTTCATGCCACACAGGAATTTGTGATGCATTAGAGACTTGAAACGCCCACGTCCTTCCCCTACGGTGCGTATAACACCGCCCGCGAAACAGCCCCGTAACTTTGCATATGCTTGTTGATTTTTTCGACGCTTCGTTAATTTGTCGGTGGTAGTAATTAAAGTGACACCCTTGAGTTTTTCGGCCATGCATTTCAGAATTCTCTTGTTGGACAACCATGCGACACATCCTACGACGTAGGCGGTATCTTCGCGTTGGATGTTGCGAACAATAGCGTTTTGGATGCCACGCCCGTCGAATATGATGGACACTTTGCGTTTGCCGCGTTGATGCACTTTTTGACGTTTTCGCTCTTCGTCGTCTATCTGCTTGTTCAAATCCGCGGAACGATTTTTTCGTTTTTTTGACATGTTGTTGGTGTCGACAAAGGCGGTATATATAGAAGTTTTATTATGTGTATCATATAAGGAAATGGATGTTTATCAGATATTTTACGAATATCATTTTCAGAATATTATACCTTTTGATTATGGCGATAATGCTGTTTTGAGTGAAGAAGAAACGCAGCTGTTGAGTGATGCAAATATTTTTGAATTGCTCTCTTTGATGTATAATGAAAAAAATATCAAACAAAATAATAGAACGGATGGCCATAAAAAATGTCCAAAATTCAGTGTCAATAACGGTGAGAGAAAGGAGGAAAATAGTACAAATGATAGAATGAGAAAAAATCGTTTGCTGGATTATCTCGACACTATTCGTAGAAGAAAAAGCACAGAGAATGAAGAAAAGATTGAAGAAATGGAGACAGACTCTGCATTATCTTCGGACGAAGAGGAGAATGAGATGACAAGCAGTGGCACTATTACAAGCATTGGCACTGCTGAGACTGATGTATATCGACCTGATGTAGCTCGACCATTGGATAAGAAATGTCCATCAGAAATGAAGTTTGCATGTGACACCATATTTACTCAATTTCATGTGAGACGCATTCGCTCATTGGCCAAAATATTGAACGCCAGCGTCCCCATGAAATGGGTAAAAGTTGTTGCATCCAAAATAAAACCAAAAAAACACAGTGGTTCTGGATTTAAAATGTTACACCATTACAGAGATAAGAAGAAACAAAATCGCCATATTCATATTTATGGAACTGTCCAAGAATTTATTAAACAGTACAACAATGCTACAGATGACAACATCATCACCTTTTCACTGGACAACTCGGACGAAGCCATCCACATTCAACATTTAAAGAAAGAACTACAAAAATTTATCAGTATTGCCTCCAATGAGTCAGACACACTCCTATTATTAATGGCAAGTTGTTCCATTGGCATACCTACACGAAAAATGTACACGCCCAAACAATTCATGACAAAATGGAAGAATTGCAAATATAAAGTAGTGAACAATAGTCACATTGTTCGCACAATCCTAAAAGGAAAGGTTGAATTTGACAGAAAAATCGATGGTGTTGAATATCAGCAATTGCTCGATGTTTACAACAAGAACAAGCATTCTTTCAGAGTGGATGAAAATCAAAACAAAACACCACTGGGATATTTTACCACACAATGGTATTCGTATCCTAACGAGAGTGATTTAAGAGATATCTGGAGCCACCTGACTGATGTCAAAAATCATTGTCTAAAATGAACAATTGTAGCCTGTACATAAAAAAATATTTAAATACTATTTAAGTATCTAACATTATGAGAATATCAGAACAGATGTCTGCAATTAAACAACACGAATTATGGGACATCGTACATGGAGATGACATTCAATGTTCAACCGAAAGTGGTGAACAAACCATGAAATGCAAAAGATTATTAGTATCTAGACAACGACCATCTCAGTGTCAAGTCTTTGCAGAATCGGAGAATACGGGCAGTATATCTTCGTCCAATACTCAGATATATCCTGGTAAAATCAGCTCGAGCATCCCAAACGACGTTGGGTCGGAATTTACAGTCAAAACAAGAATAGGCGATGAAATACAAGAATTGAAATTTAAATCCGTGAGGTCCGAAAGTTCGGAATGTATTATCTCTTAAATTATAAAACTATTAAATTATAATTTCTGTTTCACTGCGTTTCTTGTTGTCAGTTTTACTACGTTTCTTATGACATTCTTCAGCTGTTGTACATTTTCTTTTCTTTACAATACGTTTCTTCATTTCTTTTTGACGTTTCTTTTCCTTTTCACGTGTGCTTGTAATAATGTATTGAGCCATTTCTCTCATATCTTTGTTAGTAGCACTCGCTTGCATGTTTAATCCCCGTGGTAACTCTGTATACAGATTAATACAAAATGCACTTGTTTCGGGTGTCATTTTTAAAAAATCAACAATTTTTTGAGTATCAATGACATAGATATCTCGCACATATTGTTGAATTTTATCATAATGGATAAATATAGTAATCGTTTCTTGTCGGCCCTTGCCCATATAAATTTCAGCATATCGTACCATGTCGTACCACATCATGCCCTGGCCTTTTTTGATTTCAATGAATGTTTCACCCATTTGAGCATCCGAATATCTACCATCGTTACATTTCCATCCAAGCAATTTACAAAAGTCCTTTTCGTATGCATTTTTTGGAGTGACCCACTGGCCAGACATCATATCAATGTATTTTTCACATTGCAGTGAGATTTCGTGCATTTTTTGATTTTGCTTATCACTCACTCCTCTTTTGCACGCAACTTCTGCAGCGATACCACTCATCTTTGGTCATATGTAATGAATTGCAAATGAATACGTTACATATGATTATTATAAGTGATTATATTCCATTTAACATCTTTATTTTTTTACTCTTCGCTCCAACTTCTGTATAAGTTCTCTTTGTGCCTTTATTTTATATTCCAATGGTGGCCACACCGACGTTGATGACGAACTGCCAGACGGTGGCCCGTAATAAAGGACATCTTTCCATGTCCACTCTGGCTCGTTATCATTCCAGTAATAGGGGATGGCATATTTGGGTCGATGGGTAGTAAAACTAACAAACTTGACCGGTATTGCCCGTTTTTCATACTCCACCTCGTCGTCGACCTCATCAACAACAATTTCTATATTCATTTTGTCAAAGTAGCACATCGATTGAATAAATTGTATGATATCTTGGCTCATTTTTTTTTTTGGAAATACAATAAATGCCTGATTGTACTTGACTATTTTTTTGTGTGCAGCCTCTACTATTTTCTCAAAACAAAAAGCTATCGAATCTTGAACAGTGACCGGATATCCCCATTCTTTATGATAAATGGGATTAACACATTCGTCCAGACGTCTTATAAGGCGATGACGATTCATATTTTGGTGATGCACTTTCATATTCATTTTGGAAATGTTCTTTTATATTATATTTAACATGTGCGTATCATATGAAAAAAAAGAGATATATAGTACCTGTATCTGTAATGCAATCGACCGCAATGGCTTTAGAATTGTTCGTTCAGATGTGTGATGAGATGCCACCAAAAACTTTGGAACTGATTTCCACTAATGTTTTGAAAGAAGAAGTTCAAGAAATACTGGAGGATTCGGATGATGAACACCCAGTAGTGAAGGAAGGCTTCTCTCCTAAAACAGGCCTCTCTCTTTTGTGGGTAGAACATTGTTTGAAAAAAAGGAAAGTTTTGTATGCTCGTACTAATAATATATTTCAAGGATGGGCCCGAAAAAAAACTACAAAAGGTATACACCGAAAGAAGCAAAAAGGAGAGAATAAAAACTACGAATACGAACAAATATTCACTCGACATTCGGAAGAACAAGAATTCCCTCCAGAGTCAGATTTAAAAAAATTTGAAGACCATCAAGCTCATATAGTCAAAGGTTATAACGACGGAGGTTCAAATGCATCTGTATTCACTTTGGTAGAATACAACCAGCTCCTCTGCGCAATCAAACGCACGACAGGCCACAAAGAAGACGAAGAGGGCCATTACACCGACGACAACGAAAATATATTATTTGAAATCATGACCCACAGCTATCTTTACGAAAAAATGAAGAAAAATGAAAACGATGCTTATCTCCATATCAATATTCCAGAGATTCTTTTTGTTCAACAGGCACCTGTTCAAGAATTAAAAGTCGATATATGTATGCGCAGAGCAGAAGGTTGGCCACTCGTTGCTTTCATTGAATTCGGCGAAGAAGCAGAGCAAAATTCGGCTTTGGCGCATGTGCTCAAAGCTTTGTGGCATCTTCAAAAAGATTACGATTTTATGCACCGGGATTTGTCTGGCACGAATGTATTCTACGACGATGAAACACGAAAAGTTACCTTTATTGATTTTGGACATTCCTGTGTCAAAATCAATGGAAACGATAAAGCATGGCAATATGACGAGCAAAGTTTTTTCATTCGTGACAAAAATGACGATAATTATGCTTCAAATTGTCAAAATCGGTCATTGGATGCGTGTATTTTAATCACTTATTTGTCTGTTGGTGCAAATGAGAATACATTTTTGAGAAACGAAACAAACGATATGAAGAGAACGATGAAAAAGTTATATGAAAAAAATAGAAGAGTAGAAAACAACATAGGTGAAGGGAGATTTACAAATACAGATGTTGTTAACTGGTATCCTGGCAATGGTCCAAAGGGCGATGGGATTGATGGTGGTGAAGCGCACCATTGGATTTATGAATTTGTTGAATTTCCAATG
>Ga0206131_10005045_pt1 | contig 14152 bp, 8 predicted proteins | sample Helgoland_Spring_FD_148636 | JGI IMG/M metagenome (GOLD analysis project Ga0206131, IMG submission 148636) | Pelagic subsurface seawater microbial communities from Kabeltonne, Helgoland, North Sea - Helgoland_Spring_Bloom_20160517_1 | ecosystem: Environmental > Aquatic > Marine > Epipelagic ...
TGGGGGGCATAATGTCTCCATTACTATTTTGAGCATAAGTTAAAACCAGGGATCCAAATTTCACAATTACTTTTAACCCGAACATATTTATAGTATTCTTATTTATTTTAATTTTAAGTTAGAAATAAAAATATTATAATGATTTATAATATAAATGGAACGGGAACAATTCCAGTATTATGAGAATTCCGGGTATAAGAATACGAGAAATAAGAAAAGGACTTTAATTTTAGATATTGAAGATAATACAGCCTTAGGGGCTGGATCCGAATTTAATATTAAACTTTATGAACCATTAATTGTAGATAAACAATCAGAAGTATATTTAGATAATGTTTCAACATTTAACTCTAATATAGCTCAGACTCCTGAGACAGGGGCGTTTTTACTTAAAATTAATGAATTTAACATGAATTCTAATGTGGCCAGCAGCAGCACTACTGATGGTGCGAAGATATTTAATTCTTTAACTATACCCAATGAACACAAAACGGTTTCAAATAATCATACATCAGTAATTCAGAAGGGGAAAAAATTCAATTATGTGTGTGATATAAATCCAAAAACAATTCATTCATTAAGTGGAAAAATCACCGATTTAGGAGGTCTCCCTATGTTTCATGGTAGTGATACAACCGGAAAATTTACTTATGCTTTGAGTGGAATTGATGCTTCGAATTATTCAGCAACAAATGGGTTCCCAGTAGCGGCGGGTACTGCCTTTGTTTTGAGCGAGACAGGGTCCACAGTTAGTTTCCCTCAGCCAGGTACAACTGGCACTTTTCTAGCATATCATTTTAATAATTCCACGACATTACATTTTTCCACCAATAATGAACTAACGGGATTTAATAGAGCGACTACTGGAACTATCACTTTCACGATTGGCGGTACCCCTATAACAGTAAATCAAACAGCGAGTTTGAATCTCAATCTGACCTTAATTAATAATCCGGGTAGATTTACTGCTGAGTTTTCCATAATTTCGGTTTAAATAAATATTTAAAATTTTATATTATAGTAAATATAATGTCAGGGGATTTAAATAATATTGTTCAGGGACCTTCGGGAACAATAAATGTTGAAAGTATAGATTTTGATGGACAGAATGTAACAATTGATGCCGGCGGAAGTATTTCAATTGATGGAACGGCCGATTCAAATTTAACTGTGACTGGATCAAATAAAGATTTAGATATTGCTGTTGCGGGTGGTTCTACTCAAGAATTAAGAATAGCTTCTGCGGGAACAGCGACAACTGCAATAACGATTACTTCATCTGCTGGCGGGATTACATTCAACTGTGCCGAGGGAAAATTAATATTAACATTAGGGGCTATTCCACATAAGGAGGATGGTATTCAGGGTGACCTTAGTGCTGGTACATTATATAGAGATGGAACCCATCTTTTAATTGGAGAATAAATTAATATTTAAAAAATATAATTATTATTTTTAATTATGGAATTGATACAAAAATATCATTTATATATCAATCTTGAAAAAAGAATTGAAAAGAAGATACGATGTGAGGAAGAATTAAAAAAGATAGGATTAAAACCTAATCGTTTTAATGCGATACCACATGAAATAGGATTAGTTGGTTGTGTAAAATCTCATATAAGGTGTATTGAATTAGCGAAAGAAAGAAACTATCCCTTTGTATGTATTTTTGAAGATGATATTTATTTCATTGATACAAAGAAGTTAATTGAATATATCACAAAATATATTGATTCTGATTATGATGTTTTATATTTAGGAGCTTGGATTTTAGATAATACATATGAAATAATAAATGATGATTTATTACATATAAAACGTGCTACAACTACTCATGCTTATATAATAAAAAATCATTATTATGATAAAATTTTACAAAATTATAAGGGAGGAATGACATTAAAACTAAATAATCCCGAAATAGATAAATATAATATAGATCAATATAATCATAGGTTACAAAAAATTGATAAATGGTATTGTTTCAATCCAATTTTAGCGAATCAAATTGATGGTTATAGTGATAATTTTCATGATAATATGAAATATGAAAAATATATCATATTAATTCCCAATAAAGATATAGATTTACCTAAAATTTCTTTATTAACTAAATCAGATAATATTTCAAAGTTTTTACCTTTAATGATATGTAATATTAAACATTTCAATTATCCAAAAGATAAAATAGAGTGGGTAATAGTAGATACAAATACGAATCAATTAAATGAAGAAAGTTTACTAATAATAAGATCGTTTTTAGATATTGATATTAATTATATTCATAACAATGAGGAATCCGATAAAGATGAGTTATTATATGAGAATGCTTCACATGATATAATATTAATTATGAATGAAGATAATATTTATTTAGCTGAATATATCAGACATAGCGTAGATATATTATTGAATACAAATAAAGAAATAGTTGGTTGTTTAGATATGGTATTTATTCATCCTCATTATGATTTCAAAATAAGTATAAGTAAAGATTATACTAGTTTCTATGAAACAACATTATGTATGAAAAAACAATATTGGAAAGGGAACCAAGAGTCTATTAAAGAAAACATGATTGATGGTGATATATCTTTTAAAACGAATATTTGTAACTGCATTATAGATGTATGTTGGGACATAAATATTTCAGATAAGGAATGTCATTCATCTAAAAAAGCATGTAAAATACAAGGTGAAAAAATTGATGTAGTGAAAAAGATTTTTGCATTTATTTAAATAATTCTGTATTTTCAACGATTGTGATTTCAAATTCAAAATAATTATCACCATTATTGCTATCATATTCATTTCCGTTATCATCAAACAATTGAATACTCAATGAACTCAGTTTCTTCGGATAAAAATAATTACTTGTTTGTAATTCGTGGTCAGGTGATCTGTAATAAATTAAACCACCGGATGAATTATTGAAAGGTATCCTGGCTATAATTTGTTTCCCTTTACTACTCATTTTACATGCGATACTTGGTATTTCATCAATGACTAAATCTGCATAATGAATACTATGATCAACCGAATGTGTTGATGTGTATGTATTGGCGGACCCGGATGTGTCTTCTTTTTCAAAACCAAACAATCTATATGAATATCCAGTTACTTCGGACCATTCAATAGTAAATGATGAAGCATGAGTAATAGTATATTTATAAGTAGTTGGTTCTGGTAGCACAGTAAAACCAGTTAATCCAGAAGTAGCATTAATTCGTGTTTGCAAATGATTCCCTAATCCAGTAAAAGTATATGATCCAGGAACTAAATCAAATGGTATGCTATCAATTTTAATATTTTTATTATTATCATTTACAGTGTAAACAGTATAAGGAATGATAGCATTCACTAACCGAAATCCAATAACATTTTTATAGACTTCGGGCGAATTACTACCTCCGAAATTCACAATATAGTTTGATGTTTTTTGTCCTTCTTGGTAAGATGATATTGAATCAACTAAGATACTTTTTTTGATGATATCTTTTTTAAAGAGATTTTTTTTAAAGTCAAGATATTCTTTATTTTTGATTTGATTCGTATTAAATTTTACTAATGATTTTGTTAGATTTTGTAACTCACCTTTTAAGGTTTTCATGAATACTAAAAATTCTTCATGAGATATTTCTGCTTTCACAAATTTATTATCAGGTTCTTTTTGAATGATAATAGATGATTTATTATCTTGATTTAAATCTTCAGCTTTATTGATAAATGTATTATAAATCATGTATGCTATTATGAGAGAAATACTTACCCCCCCCACATGATACTTATATTTTTCCAGATATTCTTGCATTTGTTTATTAATATAAATTATAAATTATAAATTATATAATAACACAGATGTCAAATAGCCTATTCAAGAGTTTATCCGAAGCAGAACAATATGTAAATACAACTAATTCGAAATTATCTTGTAGAATTGCTACAACATCTAACATAACATTATCAGGAGTACAAACTATTGATGGATCATCAGTTGTAGCGACAAATCGTGTTTTAGTAAAAGATCAGAGCACAGGATCCGAAAATGGTATTTATGTATGTTCAGCATCGGGATGGTTTCGGGCGACGGATATGGATAGTAGTGAAAAATGTCGTCCTAGTTCATTTGTATTTATAGAGGAAGGATCTGCAAATGCTGATAAAATGTTTCAATTAACAACAAATAGTAGTATTACATTAGGAACAACTAGTTTAACTTTCGCTGAATATGGTGGAGGAGGTGGAGGATCGGGAGATATAGAAGGCGTAACAGCTGGATCAGGATTAACAGGTGGTGGCACATCAGGGACAGTAACATTAAATGTTATAGGTGGGGATGGTATTACAGCGAATGCCGATGAAATAGAGGTAACAGTTGATGATTCAACAATAGAGTTATCGGCGACAAATGGTTCGGGAAATGTGAGAATAAAAGATAGTGGAGTAACTTTAGCGAAAATGGCTAATTTAGCGGATATGAAAGTAATAGGAAATGTTTCGGGAGGTTCCACAGCACCTGCGGCAGTTTCGGTATTAGATGAAGATAACATGAGTTCAAATTCAGCAACATCATTGGCGACACAACAGAGTATTAAAGCATATGCTGATACTAAACAATCTTTAGATGCTGAATTAACTGCTTTAGCGGGTTTAACGAGTGCTGCGAATAAGATTCCTATGTTTAGTGGTTCGGAATCGGCAACACTGATTGATTTCAAAGATGAAGATAACATGTCTTCAAACTCTGCTACAGCAGTAGCAAGTCAACAGAGTGTGAAAGCATATGTCGATACTATCAAACAAGGATTACATATAAAAGAAGCATGTAGAGTCGCAACAACGGCAACTCACGAAACATTATCTTCAGGTTTTGCAAATGGTGATACGATTGACGGTGTATCATTATCTACAAATGATCGTATTTTAATCAAAGATCAGGGGACAGCATCAGAAAATGGTATTTATGTTGTTAAATCTTCGGGTGCCCCAGATAGAAGTGACGATATGGCGGCTTCTTCGGAAGCAAGTGGTGATTTTACATTTGTAACCGAAGGTACGGTTAATGGTGATCATGGTTTTGTGTGTACATCAAATAGTGGTTCGGATACAGTAGGGACACATAGTTTATCATTCACTCAATTTTCAGGTGCTGGTCAGATAACCGCAGGGGATGGTTTAGAAAAATCAGGGAATACATTATCTATAGATGCTAAAAGTAATAGCGGAATAGTAATAGATTCTACAGAATTATCATTAAATTTGGGGGCTTCAAGTATCACAGGGACATTGGCTATTTCAGATGGAGGAACAGGGGCTACAACATTAAACAATCTTATAACATTAGGAACTCATACAACTGGTAACTATGTAGCAAGTTTAACAGCGGGGACACTAATTGATTTACAAAATAATTCAGGTGAGACAGCTACTCCAACGATAGATGTAGATTTGAGTGAGGCATCGGAGGCGGCTATTGCGAATGGTGATTATATATTATTTTTAGACGGTGGTGCTACGGGAACAGCAGCAAAAGAATCATTATCAGATTTGGCTACATTATTCGCTGGTTCTGGATTAACAACAGCAAATTCAGTATTAAATGTGATAGGTGGAGATGGTATTACAGCGAACGCAAATGATATGGCTATTACAGCGACACAGACAACAATCACATCCATATTAAATGCGGCCCTAGTTGTTGGAAGAGATGCTGATAATCAGGTAAAATTCTCTACAGATGATGAAATGATATTTAGACTGAAAGGAATAGATGAAATAAAAATGGCGGCGAATCTGTTAGCACCCGTAACAAGTGATGGTGTTGCATTGGGAAGTACTTCTATGATGTGGTCTGATTTATTTTTAGCGAGCGGTTCAGTTATTAATTTTAATAATGGGGATATAACACTTACACATGCTTCAAATAAATTAACGTTTGGGGGTGGTGATTTAGAGATGACGGGTCATATCATCCCTTCTGCTGATAATACATATGATTTAGGGAGCGAAGATAATAATTGGAGACACGTATATGTTGCTAGTGGGAGTATGTTTATTGGTGCTACAAAATTTTCAGTAGATGGTGATGGTGATTTAGAATTATCAGATAAAGCTAATGCTAGTACGAAGAGAAAAATAAAATTACCGAATAGTTCTGTATCAAATGATATGCTCGCGGGTTCCATAGCGAATGGTAAACTCGCGGGATCCATAGCGAATGGTAAATTAGCGAATAGTAGTATCACGATAGATGGTTCAGCGACATCATTGGGTGGTTCTGTGACAACAAATAATACGATGGGTTCTGGTTTTGTATTGGAAGATGGTGATGGCACCGAAGTAACAATTACCGAAGGTAAAGAAGTAAAATTTGTTGAAGGAAAAGGTATCGATATTGATTGGACTGATACAAGTCATGGAACAGATGGAGATCCTTATGATTTAACCATATCATGTGATTTAGAAGGGACCGAATTAAAATCTACAGGTGAATCAGGTGGCGCAAAATTTTTAAGAGAAGATGGGGATGGAACATGTTCTTGGCAGACATCAACAGATACAAATACAACATATAGTGCGGGAAATGGTATCGCATTATCTTCAACAACTTTTTCTGTTGCTGCTGGTGATGGATTAACACAAGAATCTTCTGGTTTAGCGATTACAGCTTCACAAACAACGATTACATCTGTAATAAATGCTTCTTTAGTTGTCGGACGAGATGCGGATAATCAGATTAAATTTGGAACAGATAATCAGATCATATTTGAGGTTAATGGGGGAGATAATGTTATTTTTAAAGGCAGCGGAGAAATAGAAGCGACCAGTTTGGATATTAGTGGTGATGTTGATGTCAATGGAACAATGGAAGCAGACGCAATCACGGTGGGTGGAACTGCTTTATCTACTGTGATTGCTGGAACAACGGTGGATAATGCTACAACTGCCGCTGTTGCAACAACAGTAACAATTACTGATAATGAAAATACAAATGAAGATAATTCTCTAATATTTACTCCGGGTGGAGATCAAGATGGTGGGAATCTGGGTTTAGAATCTGACGGAACACTTACCTACAATCCTTCGACAGGGAAGGTTACAGCAACAGGATTTATAGGGACACTTGCGGGCAATGTTACGGGCAATGTTACGGGCAATACTTCAGGTTCTTCGGGAACGTGTAATGGTAATGCGGCAACGGCCACAGCCTTAGCGAATGCAAGGAATATTCATGGTGTATCATTTGATGGAACAGGAAATATAGATCTTTCAGAGGTAATATCCGATACAGTCGGCGCGATGTTCTCATCGAATACTGAGACTGGGATAACAGCGACTTATCAAGACGCTGATAATACAATGGATTTAGTAGTAGGAACATTGAATCAAGATACAACTGGTACCGCTGCTTTAGCAACAACTATTACTGCTTCGGCAAATAATTCTGCGAATGAAACAGTCTATTTAACATTTGTTGATGGTGCTACGGGGACGCAGGGTATAGAAACAGATACAGGATTAACTTATAATCCTTCTTCAGGAATCTTAACTACCACTTCAGTTGCTGGTAATCTTACGGGAACAGTATTGACAGCGACGCAAGGAACGGTAGACCATGATAGTTTAGCTAATTTTGTAGCAAATGAGCACATAGATCATAGTTCTGTTAGTGTAATAGCGGGAGATGGATTAACGGGGGGTGGAACTATCGCTGCGAATAGAACATTAGCAATTGGTGCTGGGACTGGGATAGATGTAGCGGCAGATGCAATATCTGTCGATGTAAGTGATTTTATGACGAATGGTTCAAATAATAGAATTGTAACAGCGACGGGAACTGATGCGATGAATGCTGAAGCAAATTTAACGTTTGATGGATCTGAATTATCATTAACAGGAACATTAACAGTTGGAGTAGATGATACTGGACATGATGTAAAATTATTTGGTGCTACAACTGGAGCATATATGTTGTGGGATGAGAGTGAAGATGATTTAATAGTTAGAAAAGGTAGAATATTATTACAAAATGCTGGTGGAGATTCAAAATTTATAGCAAATACTAATGGAAATGTAACTGTAACTGATTTAACCGTTTCAGGAGGTGATATAAATTATGATAATGGTCAAGATGCTACATTTAGTATTGATGCAACTACAAGTACAACAGCAGGGAGAGATTTAACTATATCTGCTGGCTCAACTGCTACGGGTAGTGCTAATATAGATGGTGGAGATTTACATCTTAAATCGGGTGGCGGTGACGGAACAGGGACTTCTATTATGACTTTTTCAACAAAAGTATCTGGAACTGATACTGCGGCAGAAAGAATGAGAATACATACGGATGGTTCTATAGGTATTGGAACAAATAGTCCATCTGAAAAATTAGAAGTATATCCTGATACAAATATTTCTGCTATATTTGGAAGAGCACATATTGGAAATATGGGTTACAGTGATTGGGCTGGATTTTCACATGTTGATATGAATGATACTGGATCATATGGATTATTACAGGGTGCTACAGGAATTACATTATTAAATGCCGCAGATACAAAATACATAGATTTTAGATTAAATAATGTATCAAAAATGAAATTAAATGCTGACGGAGATTTAGAAGTGGGAAATGATATTAAATTAAATTCAGATGCATCAATAATAAAATTTGGAGCAAACGATGAAATAACATTAGCACATGTACATGATAAAGGATTAACATTAACAAATAAAATTAATAATAAAGATAATAGGCCTGTTGTATTTCAATTGAAATCTGAAGAAGATGATATAGTAGCAGATGATGTAATTGGAGCATTAGAATTTGCCGCGGGGGATTCCAGTGGCACAGATGCAGCAACAAATAGTGCAGGTATTTATGCTATTGCTGAAAATACATTTACATCGAGTGCTAATCCTACAAAACTTGTATTTACAACAGGTGTTTCAGAAGATGCTAGTATAATAACAAATGCTTCTGCAACTTCCAAAATGACATTAAGTAGTAATGGACATCTCAGAGCCCCGGGTGTTGTTGTTTATAGTAAATCAGTTAATAGAGTTTTATCTGCCTTAACATTAAGTACATCATATCAAGAAGTACACGCTGATTTAAGAATGAAATATGTTGCTACACAAACTATAATATCTTGTCATTTATCATTAAAAAGAGTGAGGTCAAATAGTAGGCTATTATCTTATCAAATATATGATTGGCATAATGATACAAATTACGATAATACAGATTACAATTTTCATTATGATGCATATGGTCAAGAAACCATACATATTCACCATACATTAACAGGTTTAACAGTTGGACAAACTTATTATATTACATTTCGTATAAAATCAAGTGGAACTTCATATATATATCGGAGTAATTCTTATGGTATTCCTCATATTTATTTAGTTGAGCACGTTGCAGGGGCTGAAAATAGCGGTCATGGTCACACTGAAAATATAGCAGATACAGAAGGGGGTGGTTAAATATTTATTAATATAATATTAATATTATTACAATAACAATGGCAACAATAATAACATTTGATTACAGGCAAATAATTGATAATTTATGTCCAGATAGTTTTTTTACCATATCTGAGAATGATTATTCAACATTAGTGTGGTCTACGAATAATACAAATAGTAAACCTACTGAGGATGAAATTATATCTAAAAACACTGATATGATAAATACATTTGCCCTTGATCATTTAAGAATGGAAAGAGATAGATTATTAAATGAAAGTGATCGTTATAGTTTACCCGATTTCCCACACGCAAATGATACTATAAAAAATTCATGGTTAATATACAGAAAAAATTTAAGAGATATAACAACACAGAATCCAACTATAAATTTAGAAACTGGTGAAGTATCTAATATAACATGGCCCGCAACGCCTTCATAAATTAATTTAAAAGAAATCCATTATTCTTAATGATAAAATGGATTCAATCGACAAATATCATTTTTATATCAATCTAAGTAAAAGGACTAAGAAAAATGAAAATACGATCAGAGAATTAAAACGATTCGGAATTTCAAAACCAAATAGATTTGAAGCGATTCCACATGAAATAGGATTAGTAGGATGTGTAAAATCTCATATAAGATGTATTGAATTGGCAAAAGAAAGAGACTATCCTTTTGTATGTATTTTTGAGGATGATATAGTCTTTCGAAAGATAGAAAAATGCCAAGAAATGATTCATAAATATATCAATTATGATTATGATGTTTTATATTTAGGAGCATGGGTAAGAGACAATCAATATAAATTTATTAATAAAGAATTAATTCATATTAATTATGCGTGTTGTAGTCATTCTTATATCATAAAGAATCATTATTATGATACACTTTTAAAAAATTATTACGAAAGTATGGAATTAAAGATAGAAAATAAGGAAAACAATTCTTATAATATAGATGAATATACGATTCATTTACAAGGAGTAGATAAATGGTATTGTTTTTATCCTCATTTTGTTTCTCAAAAGGATGGATATAGTGATAATTTTTATGAAGATAGAAATTATTATGATTTAATTTTTAAGATACCGATTCATGATAGTCTTTTACCATATATATCAATATTAACGCCAACTTGTGATCGTAAAAAGTTTTTACCTTTAATGATTTATAATATTCATCATTTTACTTATCCAAAAGAAAAAATAGAATGGTATCTTTTAGAGAGTAATGATAATTCATTGGAAAACTATGAAAAACTTTTTAATGATAAGGATGAAATAAAATATCTCGAACAATCTCTCGGAATTAAGATTAAATATGAATATATAGATGATTCATTGAGTATTGGTAAAAAAAGAAACAGAATGAGTGATAATAGTAGTCATGAATATTTAATCAATATGGATGATGATGATTTATATTTACCTTCCTATTTGAATCATAATATAACTAATTTGATAAATACAGGTAAAGATATCACCGGTTGTTTAGATATGTTATTTATTTACCCTCAGAAGGGTTATCAAGTAAGTTATATTAAATGTGTTCGTGATTTTAAATTATATCATGAAGCGACATTGTGCATGACAAAAACATATTTTAGAAGTTGCAATAAATATGAAGATTCAAATAAGGGAGAAGGAGAGAATATTTATAGAAACTCCGAGTTTTGCTGTATAAGTAATGTAACTGAATGTATGATATGTGTATGCTGGGATGGAAATACAGTGAACAAAGATAGATTTTTAGACTATCGCATCAATATGGATATACAAGGCGATAGTTTAAATATCCTAAAAAATATATTTGAAGAAGATAATAAAATGGAAAGTATTAAGGAAGAAGGAAAACAAACATTGGAGATATCAAAAGAACTCTTACAAAATATTCGCAATTTAATTGAGGTAACGAATACGAGAGTTAATTGGAAACTGGAGGAATTATTGCCGGTAGGAGTCATGATAAAACAGATAGATGAATTATTAGAATCTTCAAAGAAAGATTAAACATGCTTGTTAAGGATGGTTAATTCAAATTCGAATGAATTATCATTATTTTGGCAATCATAAAGAGTATCAGTGGTATCTTCATAAAGTTGGATCGTTAATGAATTTAAATTCACGGGTGTAAAATAATTTACTAAATTGATATCACTTGAATAATACATAATACTACCTTGTTCACAATCAAGAGGTATTCTGTCAATTAAATTTTTACCAACGCTATTTCTTTTACACGCGATATATGGTATTTCAGGGATTACAAGATCAACAAATTGAACACTCTGTTGAACAACATTATCTGATGTTACTGAATGAACCCCTCCATCTACACTACTATCTTTATTGAGTTTATTTAATCCAAATAATCTATGAGATGATAATGTTTGTGGCCAACTGATTGTAAATGCAGAAGAGGTGTTACTAATTGTATATTTATAAGTAGTTGTATTACTTGTTACCGTATATCCAGTTAACGAAGCATTAATTTGAGTTTGTAAGTGATTTCCTAATTCAGAGAATGTATAACTACCGACTTCTAATGAAATGGGGGTTGTTGTAGCTCCTACTGTAATATTAATATTAAGATTGTTATCATTCACGGTATAGATTGAATTAAATACGTTGGCTTTAATCAATCTGAATCCGATAACATTATCAAAATTTCCATATCCGCTAGTAGAATTATTGGTATTATCTTCAAATGATACTTTATAATTTGACGTATCTCCATCACTACTATATGATACATTCTTACTTTCAATCATTAATCTTATTTTTCTTATATCAGGGGTAAAATACTTATTACGAACCGATTCATATTCTTTATGTTTTTCCATATTCATAAAGGCTTCCCCTGCCTGGAATTTATTGTAGTGAACACCGATATTGTTAGTTAAAAGATTTCCTTCTTCCGATGAATCGGAGCTATTACTTTCTTCTTCTGAGTCTGTTTGATCGCGATAAGGTAAAACCGAATTATCCATATTTATTATTAATAATAAAATATTTATTTACTTTTAAGTTAGAGACATGTGATTTCCACATCGTTATCGCTATCTCCTTTGCCGAGTATCCTTTTTATTGAATATTCCCAGTCCGGCACGCCGACCCCGCGTTTAGCTGTTCCACCGGATATCCCACATTTATTTTGTTCACATATTGTCCCCCCTGAGCTGTTCGGGTAGTTCGGGTCCATGGCACCCGAGCTACCCCCAGCTCCGGTATAATTGATCGCCGTTTTCCATTTTCCAGCTGCGTTCGTCATGGTTTTCTCCGTCCCGGGTATAGCAATTCCTGTAAATCTATAAGGCCTCGTTCTCGCTAATTGAATCCCTTCAGAAGTTTCCTGTCCCCCATTAGTGGTACTCCTTCTGTCATGAACAATATTAGTAAGATACGTCTCCGACCCTACAGCCACCCGATCGGTGGATTCTTTTTCCCCCCCTTGAATTGCGGTATTTACTCTATAAGGATAATTCCAAATATTCGTTCCACAATTGGAACCTTTTGGTGCGGAACAAATTCCCACTTTATAATTATTGGGCTGCCCGACCACTGGTGGCTGCGTGCTGAAATTTAATCGGTCCCCCATCTGATCAAGTTGTCCCACATGTGTCCAAGGTATAGAAGCACTCCCATCCGTTTCTAGTTTCCATTTCGCGTCGAAACTGCTGTCCGCAAACAGCTGAAAATTCTTCTCAACGTATTTTGATATCTTCATCTTTGAAGTAAGGTCACCTTGGTTAAGTTTTTTGCAGTTGGTTGTAAAACAATCATCGTCAGTATTGCATAATTGAACCTGGTTTGTACCTTGTTTCCCTAAAATTGGTATCCAATTATTAAATATCTTTTTTCTACCCATTTTGAGATTATCATTATATTTTTTAACTTCGCTGGTTTCTGTCGGATCACAATAACTTTTAAGCGGATTTTCCAAATCAACGATTTGTTTTTCTAAGTCTTCTTTTTCTGTTCTTAAGCTTACGTTCTGATGATCTGCTTCTCCTAACTGGTGCAATTTTTCACCGTATTCCACGAGAGCTAAAAGGTATGCCTTATTATCGGCTGTCTGCACGGGCTTGACCCGCGTTTCGCGGGCTAATCTCGATGCGGTATGCTCGGTTTGTAGTATTTCCCCATCGATCACATCGATACGATCTAGTAGATCTTGTTTTTCCGAGGGGGACATCATATTTTTACTTTCTTTTTGTATAAATTCTTGGGAAAAGCCACAAAGTTTATCGCCCGATTCGGTCCACCTCTTTTCGAAATCGCTTTTACTTCTTTTCCGCTCATAGGAACCAGGGTCGGACTGCGTGAACGGGCAACCTAAACCCCCGTTGAACATATCGGCTTCTTCGGCGAACCCGGCACAATCGTCGCCCAGCCAAGCTTCATAGGTACCAAATTTTTTTGTAAAATGTTCTGTATATTTATCGGAAGTAGGGAAAATGATCTGTTCGGAATTTAAAACAGAATCTTCGTAGTATTCTTCATAGCCGTCGCCGTCATCATATTTTAAATCGGGGGGATCATAATACCCCTGATGAGTTCCTGGACCCGTGGCCAATAAATTAGTAGTTGTCTTTAGCCCGCTTTCCGCCATTGGAACAATATCACTCTCAATCATTTTTGGGAATGTCCATGGATCTCCCGTGATGTA
>Ga0206131_10005049_pt1 | contig 14148 bp, 15 predicted proteins | sample Helgoland_Spring_FD_148636 | JGI IMG/M metagenome (GOLD analysis project Ga0206131, IMG submission 148636) | Pelagic subsurface seawater microbial communities from Kabeltonne, Helgoland, North Sea - Helgoland_Spring_Bloom_20160517_1 | ecosystem: Environmental > Aquatic > Marine > Epipelagic ...
AACTTCAGGATTTAAGGTCCTAACAATCTTCTTAGGGTCTAACCCTAATATTTCTGCTCGACGAATTAAGAATGGGAAATCGAAGAACGCCGAGTTATACCCACCAATTAATGATGGTTTTAACTGATTAACAATTTTAAAAAACTCTATAATAAGTTGTCTCTCTTCTTCATCGTTGTTAGCTGAGATAACTTTTTCAAACCCTTTATTGTCTTTCATACCAATAAGGAATATACTACTCTCTTCAGGTGAAAGACCCGTCGTTTCAATATCGAATACAAATCTATGTACCTCATCATATTCATTAAAACCTTTAAATAGTCTCTTACCCTTTTGACAAAGGTATTGTTCAACAGGTGACATTATCATTATGTGTTCTGAATTACCTCTTTCCCATGGGTCTAATCCCCCACCTTTAAAAAAGTTAACTAAATTGGAATAAGACTTTGTGGTCTTAACCATATATTTCAAACCTTCTTCCATTCTCTCATCACCATGAGTGTCTAATTTTTCAATTAATATACCATGTGTTGACATTGCTTGTTTTTGGGCGGCTTTAGACCCACCATAAAACTTTTTACCGTGAAGGTCACCAACCCACGCAAATGGAATGAATGTGTCTTGTTTGATTTGTTTACCCTGAATCGGGTCTTGAATTACTTTAAATACTTTCCCTGAGCGATAGTCGTATTCTAACGCTACAATATACTTTTCAGGGTCTTCTCCTAATAGGAATTGTTCGATTACTTCTTGTGATACCATAATTTTTGTTTTCGTTTGAGACATTATACTCACATCGTACTGATATGATTACTCTTAACATTTAATTATGGTAAAGGTACTAATTTAAATTAGATTATCAAATAATATTTATATAAAGATTTTCTCTTATTGGTGCAATTAGTTCACCCATTGAGTTGATTATCGAGAATTCACCTACGTATCTACCCTTTCTTTTTGTGTCTCTTAATGACCACTTATAGTAAATATAATAGTTTATTGGTGAATCGGGGTTATCCTGAGTTTTTTCAGTAATAAACGCATTGTTCATTATAATCTTTGGTATTCCTGTGGATTCTTCTTTCATAGAAAATCGAATGGTTGCGTTATCTAAGTCGGAGTCAAATAACTTCCACGACTCTGTTCGTCCATCTCTAACAACCTCCATCTTAAGAATTGGTAGTTCACTATTTTGTTTTATAAAGAATTCCATGTTTATAAATATCTTTTTTTATTTAAATTACGTCAAACATGAAGAACATACGTTATATGGTCCTGCCGACATTGTTATATTTACTGTTCCAGGAGACTCATTAACTACTAAATAACAGAAACCATCAGTACCTTTAATGTATTCGGACGAAACCGCTCCCAAAGTATTATTTGCCCTATAGATTATAGATGTGTCAATATCACAATTTACCGATGGGTCAATAATCCTTCTTAATTGCCATACTGAAGAAGATACAACACTAGAAGAAGGTGTTGGACTAACACTTATAGAAGGTGTAACTGTAGTTGTTACCGATGGAGTTGGTGATGGTGTTATACAATCATCGGCAACATATCCTGAAACTCCACCTCCATTATTTTGGAAAATATTTCTTAGTGTTACAAAACTTGGTTTAGTTAAAACCGGTGCGAAATAAGAATTAAATAGGTTGTAACCTAAAATATTATTTGTCTGAATACCTGATGGAGTTCTCATATTATCATTCCATTCTGGAGATAATGACCCACCAACCCAGAAGGTTGACATTTCCCACATACCGAAGTTTAATAAGTACATATACTCTTTATACGCCACTTGAGCTTGACCTGTATCCCCACTCCAATTAGGAGCGTAGTCAGTTGGGTCATACATACCATTCTCGATGGCTTGTTTCATGGATAAGTGCAGGTCTGTTGTTTGCCAATTTGGGTTTTCTTCCGCCATCCAATTTACCGCAGTCGATGAGCCGGGAACCGCACCCATAATACCAAATAAATGTACGGTATGGAAAATATGTTCAAATACCTCACTTATTACTGCATCGCCACTTGTGGAACCACTTTGATACCATACCATGTCATTAACTGCGTGAGTATCTAAGAATTGTTGGTACCCCGTATACCCCGATATACCTTCATCGGTTAACCAATTAGGGTTATAGTCGTCTCCATTACCATATCCAACTCTTTGAGCTGTGGGTAATCCTTCGTGTATTGTACCTACATCACCTCTTAAAGTTGCTACTAAATTATTTTGATATGATAAGGTAATTCCCGTGGCTGATGGGTCCATTATTAATTGGAATGAACGAGCAACTTTTTTAGAGAACTCATCAGGTACCGATGCCTGACCACCAACCGCACCGGCAATGACCTCTAACATACCACTAACGTTAATACTTCTATCGAAAACTGCCCCATTACTGGTATCTGCAGTTAAAGGTCCTGCAACATAACAACTAAGAAGAGCTGCGGCGGATGTTGTCGGTGTTGGGGTTACCGAAGTCGTGATTGAAGGTGTTACTGTTGATGTAACATCAGGCGTCACAGACGGGGTATTTGTCGGAGTTTGAGTTGAGGTTGATTGTGGCGTTCCTGTTGGTGTTGACGTGTTTGTAGGTTGAGGTGTCGGAGTTACCGTTGATGTAACATCAGGGGTGACTGATGGGGTGACTGATGGAGTGACTGATGGAGTTGGAGTATTTGTCGGAGTAACCTCAGGAGTAATTGTTGGTGTTACGGTATTTGTTTGTGTTGGAGTTTGACTAACACCCTGAGTGTTACTTACAGAAACTGTCTGAGTATTCGTTGGTGTTACCGTTGCCGTGACTGTCGGAGTGACCGTTGATTGTGGAGTTCCCGTGGGTGTGGAAGTGTTTGTTGGTGTAGGTGTTGGTGTAATATCAGAAGTTACCGACGGTGTTAAGGTATTGGTTGGCGTTTGTGTTGGAGTAGCAGTTTGACTAACACCTGGAGTATTAGAAACCGAAACAGTTGGAGTTACCGTTGATGTAACATCAGGGGTAACTGATGTAGTTACTGAAGGGGTAGTTGTTGATGTTGATGTTGGAGTTGAACCAGGAGTAGTACTTGATGGTGTTGGAGTTGGGGTAAATGTGGTGTCAAATACAGATTTAGGTTCAACGACAAAACGATATTTAGGTGAAGAAACTGAAGTTTTTACTTTAATATCCTCATAATAACTCTCACCCGTAACTAAATTGTAACTTAATGGACTTACGACTCTATACGTTCCACTGGTAAAACCTTTTTCAATTGATAAAATTACGTCATTCTCAATATTACGCCCACCAACCATTAAGATTGTATTTTTAAAGGTTATTTCGACCTTAGTATCTACAGGGTATTTTGAGGTCGCAACATAATCAGAAATTACTGAACCATCACTATGGCTATCATTTATAGTAATTTCATTTAATACTCTATTTCTGTGACAACACATTTCTGAATCGGCAAATGAATCTGATACAGTTATTAATAAACTACTTTCAATTGGTACCTCATATACCCCACGTTCATTGGTGATTTTAAAATACCCACTATAGTTACCATTTTTATTGGTGTTCTTTTTTGAAAACTGATAAGATAGAATATAACCTGAACCATCTTTATTCGGAACTACGGAAGCAATTGCATTCGCAATTTTAAAAACACCTGTCTTAACATCCTTCATGGAGAAGGTCACCACAGAAGTAGATATAAGGGGGTCAAGCTGATTGTAACCGTTTCTTGATTCATTTAATACCTCAACTTGTAGTTTCGGTAACGTACTATTTCTCTTTATATAAAACTCCATTAGTTATCATTTATTAAATTAACGCTCGGACCACAATATGGTTCATTTAAATTAACGCTCGGACCACAATATGGTTCATTTATATTAAAACCAACACCACAGTCAGTTTCAACAACATCAAAACCAAAATTACATGACACATCATTCATGATAAAATCAAAATCACAATTATCTAAATCGATGTTAAAATCAAAGAAACAATCCGCAAGTATGTCTAAACAATTAGGACACCAAAAATCAAATAAATTATACGCATCCCTCTCAATTCTAAAATTATGTTGAACCTGTGGTGAACTTAATGGTTCGATATAAAATCTCATTTTCGATATACCACCCATAAATGTACCACCAAAGTTAGGTTCCATTTCAATATTAGTGACAAGGATAGGTTCATATGTTGTACCAGAAATCATTTCATTCGGCATACATTCAGGGTCTTGAATATAAGGACCATCTAAAGCGGTGCACGATGTAGGTATTAAACTTTCCCTTAATCCTTGTGTGCCACCACCCCACGAAATCGTATATGGGACACCTATTTGTTTTTCTTTTTCAGTATTTAATTCATGTGGTATAATTTCCTCAAAATCTTCAATGACCATGAATAGGTATCCATTTACGTAAAGTTTTAAAGAACCTCTTCTATCACTTACCTCATCCAACCACTTTTCAGTCCATTTTATGTTACTAACTTTTTTATCATTGGCCCCACTCGGACCAATTAGTTTAACGGTATCACCGGCTGTAGACGCAGTATATGTTTCGGTACGTATATCACCCAAACCACCATCATTTAATAAATCACAACCTTCTAAATACATGTACCGTTCAAAAACAGCGGATAACATAACCCACCTTTCTTTGGTTTTTTCTGACTCGTTAATTGGAAAACCACATACGTCATATATACCAGCCGTTGAACATATTTCATTAATACAGTAACCTGATGAATACGTTGTTCCTGTGGTTTCACAGGTACCTGTTGTAATACAACTCCCTGTGTATTTTATATATTTAACACATAATTTAGGGTTTTTAGGGTCACCACTTAAACGTAGTGAAATGGCATTTGATAATAAATCAAGTACGGGGTCAGACTCCTTATTTGGATATATGGTTATTCCACCACAAGTCTTAAAACAACTAACTAACCCTTCCGTAACTCTCTTATAATCCTCAACAGATGCACTACGCACAACTTCATCAGAATTACAAATAAAAAGACCTTTATATATTACAGGGATACCTGTTGCTTTGTGGTAGAACTTATTTTCAGAGCGAGAACCAAGAAAAAAGAATGTACCAGCATTATCAGGATAAACATCGTTAAGGTACTCCTGACCACCCCTTAACTCATACTCCTCAAATTGACGGGGCTTAATCAGTGTTTCCATTGACCACCCTTTGTTTACTCTTTCGGGTAAAATGTCATAGTCATACTCATGCAATTTATAGAACCCTTGAAAAAATCCACCATATAACTCTTGGTAATACCCTACTGAGCTATCTATTTTATTTACAATATTATAAACAGTCTCTTTTGTTTTACCAGTAAATCTAACATTTGGAGAATTAGTAAATGCACCCACTGGGTGGAATTTCATTCTCCTATCATGATATAATGGGTCATATGTTTTAGATGGGAAAACACCCATAGAATAATATAGAGTATCTCCAGTAATCTTATTAAATAAACCAACGTCAATCATTGTTAATCCAGCATCACAAATACCCGTAAACCCTGTATAACAACTAAGGTCTTCATTATTTGGATTATAATAATTTATCGACGTTAAAGTATTGGCGGTATTTGACACATCCCAATATAAATTTGGTTTAGATGTGGTACCCGATTGAGATAAGTCAATGTTAACGGGTAAACGATTACCGTCATCTGCGGCAATTACCTTATCTGAGAAAACTACTTCACTATCATAATTCTCTTCATCGGACGCTAAAGTTATGTCAAAATACTCGCTGGTATCTAATTTAACCTTAAATCTTTTGAAGTTATAACTATTAATACTCTGACCTGCCATTCTCTTTTTTATGATAAATACTTTCTTTGTTGTATTTATAGTTAAAAATGAGTATGATTAAGTCCGATATCTTTAGAAAAGAAAGCGCTGCTGAAGAGAAAGCGATTGAAATGGGTTGCAAAGGTACCCACAAACATGACGGTGGGTTTATGCCTTGTAATTCTCATTCCGAATGGGAAAAGATAAAATCAGTAGGTAAAAAAGAGGAAGGTGAAATTGATGAGTTAGTAGATTTTGACGGAACGATGAATAGTTCAAAAATTCCAATCTTAGACCCTAATGTTACACCAAAGAAAACAACTGACCAAACCGTCGCAGCTACACGTACAAAACAAGACCCATATTCTTTAGGTTTTAGAAGGTATGTGGGTGAAGAAGATATGTCTTCGGCATTTGGTTGGGAAGAAACTGAGGATATGAGTTTTGATGAAACAATAGAATACTTAGAAAAAGAATTAGGTGTTGACAATGCTGAAGAAAGAGCTGAGGAAATGGGTAAGGACGATAAGTTAGAAAAGAAAAAAATACCAGGTTCTTTTACAAGAATGAGACTTCAAGAAAAAGAAAAAATGTTCACAAAGGAACAGGTCATGAAAATGAAAGAAGATTTATTAGTCAATAAAGATTCGGATAAAGGTGTACAATCTTCAAATAAGACCATTTCTAAAATCATACTTAGAAATGTTAAAGCACTTAAGAAAATAGCAAAAAAAGAAGGTATTAGTACACAACAGCTTATAACTTATTTAAAAAATGAATAAAAATCTTTACGATAGAAAAGCAAAGTTACCTAAATCACTGATTAAACACTTAGAGGAGTGTGGTGGTATGGTTGAGGCTGACTCAAATACAGAAGGTTTTAATAGAAATAAGGAACTAAGAGAATCGGGTGTGGTTAGTTATCAACAAATTAAAAGAATTAAAAATTTCTTTGATTCTTTTGGTGGTAAAAAAGAAGACGCACCATTTGTTTTAAACGGAGGTGATAGGATGCAAAAGTGGTGTGACCACGTATTGAACCATTGGAGGTCTGTTGAACAAGGAGGTAAGAAAAGAAAAGCCGATGGAGGAATGGAAAACCAATTCATAGATAACCATGAAAAAAATGGTTTAGCTATGAATCCACATGATAGACATGAAAAAGGTATTAATAAGTTCGATACAACAATAAAAGAGAGTATCATTAAAAGATTTAAAAGATTAACATAAAATGGCAGAACAAAATGACAAATTAGATTTCTCACAACCAAAGAATACTTTGAGTGAAATCGCAGAAAGAGAAAGAGCAAGACTTTTTCCACGTAATGACTATTCACCTGTTTCAGATAAATATTCCGCAGAACATCCTGACGCATTAGCTGATGGTGATGACGAAGGTAGAGGTACAGGTGTATTTTTAGATATACATAACTTAGGTGGAGGTACGACTACAGATATCAACGAAAGAAATAGTGAAATAAAAATCAACAAGTATAACTATAAAAACGGTTATAAAGTAGAAGAATAATGAAACTACAGGAAACTCTAAGGTCGGTTCTTTTAGAGGTTGCATCTATGGATGATGTACAAAGAGCGATTAAACAAAAACAAGTTGTAACCATTTTTTATGATGGTGACGAACCAGGTGGTCGTGGTCTTAGGACTATTGAACCTGTATGTTTAGGGTTTTCAAAATCAGGTAACAGAGTATTACGTGGTTGGGATATGGAAGGTGCATCTCACACCGCAAAGTTAGGTGACCAACCACTACCAGGGTGGAGATTATTTAGGTTAGATAAAATAGTAACATTTAAACCTGACGGTGATTACTTTACATCTCCTAGACCTGGCTATAACTTTAACGGAGACAAGAGTATGTCGAGAGTAATCATCAACGCACAATTTAACAACGAAAATGAATAACGACTTAATGCAAAAACTAGCCATGTCTAAAAAGATTATGGACGCCGCAGAAAATATTAAACCAGGTCAACAAAGTTTACCGCAATCACATATGTCTGAAAATATAGATGCAAAATATAATATACCTCAGGATATGTTACAACAACAACCAACATCTTCACCTCAAATGTCACAACAACCAGTAACCGAAGATAGGATTCAAAACTCTAATCTACCTGATGACATTAAAAGGCTAATGATGGAACACCCAATACAACAACCAAATTTCGGTGGTGGTGGTACAACATTATCAAATGAGGTGATTGAAGGAGCACAAAGACTAATGGGTAAGAATAACCCACAACCTGTAAATGAATCACCTAAGACTAAAACAACGACTACTACGACAAGTAATAGTAGTGAACTTAAACAAATGATTAGAGACGTTGTTAGGGACACCGTTAGAGATGTAGTAAGAGAGGAACTACAAAGTTCAGGTATGTTAACTGAAGGTGGTGTAAAGGCAAACGAAACACTACAACTTAGAGTCGGTAAACACGTTTTTGAGGGTAAAGTCACAAAAATTAAGAAGGTAAAATAACCAATCCCTTTTCTTATCCTTTTTTTTATGTTATACTTTTATCAAAAGTGAAAGTATGTCAAAAATCAAAGTATTAGTATTACCATCTGACCGTACAGGTGTTGGTAAATTCCGTTCAGTAGAACCCCATATATTCTTACAACAATCAAACCCTGAAGATTTTCATGTAGATATTGATTACGAGCCAAGAATTAACGACTTAAATTATTGGAAACAATATGATATGGTTGCATATCATAGGTCTATCGGTCGTGACCCTATACAATCTGTGGAGATTGTTAAGATGTTAAATAAAATGGGTATCATAACTGTTATGGATTTGGACGATTATTGGTTACCGACCAAAGACCATCCAGCTCATAGTATAGTGATTAAGAATGAGATACATCTTCGAATCATTGATAACTTAAAAGTTGCTCAATACGTTACCACGACAACATCTTTATTTGCTACTGAGATAAAAAAATATAACAAAAATGTTTTTATCCTACCAAACGCAATTAATCCAAAAGAACAACAATTTAATGCGGTTACTAAACCTTCTGATAAAGTTAGGTTTGGATGGTTAGGTGGTTCATCTCACTTAGAGGATTTAAAGTTACTAAGTGGTAGTTTCTCAGTAATAAGTTCATTAAAAGACAAACATAGTTTATTTCTATGTGGATTTGATACAAGAGGTACGGTGACCGAAATCAACCCTAAAACTAATGAACAAAAACAACGTCCAATAAAACCACATGAAACGGTATGGGCAGAATATGAAAAGATTTTTACAAACAACTATAATTTAATTACTCCCAAACATAAGGAGTTTTTATTAAAGTATAGTCAAGAACCGTACACTTTAGATGAAGAACCGTACTATACAAGAGTATGGACCGAACCCGTTACGTCATATGCTAAGAATTACGCTAATTTTGACGTATCTTTGGCACCACTTAAGAACCACATATTCAATAGAGTTAAATCACAATTAAAGGTTATTGAGGCAGGTTTCTATAAGAAGGCAATAATTGCGTCGGATATTGGACCTTATGGGATTGATTTGACACATTCACTTAAAAATGGTAACTTTACTGATGGAAACGCTTTGTTAGTGAAAGAAAGTAGAAACCATAGTGATTGGTCTAAATTCATGAAAAAGTTAATAACTAACCCGTCATGGGTTGAGGATTTAGGAGAAAGACTATACGAAACAGTATCTAAGACATATGACTTAAATATTGTAACAGCAACAAGAGCAGAAATTTATAAAGAAATAACACGATGATTAACGTACCAAAAACAAAACTATTATTTTTCGACATTGAAACTGTCGGTATTGAAGAAGATTTCAAAACCCTGAAAAAGAATAGACCCGAACTAGCTAAATTGTTTGAGTCTTATAAGGGTTGGATTGTAAAACGTTTTCCTGAGGAGGAAAATAGTACTATTGATGAGATGTTTTATAATAAATCCGCATTAATACCTGAGTTTGCAAAGATAATCGTTGCGTCTTTTGCTTTTTATACACCTAGCGGAGACGTACATACACAAACTTTCTCATCAGATGAGGAGGTTAAGGTATTAAGTGATATAAAAGGATTATTAACCAAAGTTAGTAAGTTAGACTTCTATCTATGTGGTCATAATATTAAAAACTTTGATATTCCTATGATTGGGAAACGAATGTTAATAAATGGAATTAAACCGCCCTCACTACTACCTCAATACGACACAAAACCGTGGGAAATTAAAGCCGTTGACACTATGGAGTTATGGAAGTTTGGAAACAACTATTCTATGGCGTCCTTAGAACTCATGTGTGTGTCTATGGGTGTGTCATCACCAAAAGAAGGTGATATTACGGGTAACATCGTACATAAAACATATTGGGAGACAGGAGGTTTAGACCCAATTGCAAATTATTGTGATGAGGACGTTGATGTCCTTGCTAAATTAATGGACAAAATATATAACTTAGTATAATGGGAAAAATTAAAGATATGACAGAAGGTCTTAGAATGTTAAAAGACCTAAAAAAAGGATTAGGGGGTATGGATATGAATGACCCTCAAAAAATGTTGGACTCAATGGGGTTAAACATGGATGAGCTTAACAAAACATTTATTGAAGCGTCGTCACCAAAAACTAAATTAAGGTACTCATATAAATCAGTCAACAAAGAGCCCGAATACGCTTATGATACCGATTCAGGGTTCGACTTAAGGTCAAACATTAAAGTGACTTTAGGTTCGTTAGAAAGAACGATGATACCCACTGGTCTTTATTTTGATATACCTGAAGGATATGAGATACAAGTTAGACCTAAAAGTGGTTTAGCAATTAAAAAGGGACTTTCAATGGTTAATACGCCAGGTACTATCGACCAAGGTTACACAGGTGAGGTTAATGTTATCTTAGTCAACTTAAGTAACGAAACCCACACTATTGAAGTTGGTGATAAAGTGGGCCAAGCGGTTCTATGTCCTGTTATGTCTGGTAAATTTGTTGATTTACAGAGAGTTTTAAATGTAGAAGAGAAAGATAGAGGAGATAACGGATTCGGTTCAACAGGGAATTAATATGGATACAGTGAGCCCAACATTACCTGACGGTATTAAGAATTATTTAATTGATATTGATGGAACTATAACTGATGACGTACCCAATGAGGAACCTGAAAGAATGGTTACTTGTTCACCTTACGAAGGTTCAATAGAAATGATTAATGAGTGGTGTAAAGATGGTCATATAATCACTTTCTTTACTTCTCGTTCTGAAGAACACAGAAAAGTGACTGAAGAGTGGTTTGAAACTCACGGTTACAAATATCACAATTTATTGATGAATAAACCCAGAGGGGGAAACTACCATTGGATTGATAACCATATCGTTAGAGCAACTCGTTATAACGGTAAATGGACACAATTAAAAGATAAAGAAACAACAATACAAGTATTTGACGACTAATGATTACAATTGGATATAGTACAAAAAAAATAGACCCTGAGTTTAGGGATTACATCGAAAAATCATCTGGTATCAGAGGTGTCGAAGTAATACCTTTTGAGAATCCAGGAACACATTCACTTTCCGAAGCATATAATATCATTCTTGAGAAATCGAGTAATGATATTGTTGTTTTATGTCATGATGACATCTACTTCGAGAAAAAGAACTGGGGTAACAAAGTGTTGAAACATTTCAAAAGAAATCCTAATTACGGGATTTTAGGTGTTGCAGGTTCTCGTTATATGCCAAAATCAGGTATGTGGTGGGAAATACCGACAGAAATGTTTGGAGTTGTAAACCACGAACATGAAGGTAAAAAATGGACATCAAAATATAGTGAGCCAATTGGTAATAAAATTGATGATACAATATTAGTTGATGGTTTATTTATCGCCATCAATAAAAATAATCTATCCAAAACTTTTAATGAAGATGTTAAAGGATTCCACTTTTATGATGTGGATTTTTCATATCGTAACTTTTTAGATGGGGTTAAGATTGGAGTATTCTACGATGTTAGAATCACTCATAAATCAATCGGGATGACAAACGAATCGTGGGATAAAAATAGACAACAGTTTATTAAAACATACTCCGAATCAATGCCAAAACTTATTCCAACAATATTTAATAGGAAAAAAGTTAAAAATAATGAGTCTTTAGTTACGATTGCAATGCCAATTTATAACTACGCCAAAAGATTAAATCCAACCTTATATTCAGTATTTAATCAAGATTATACCAATTTTGAGGTGATTATAGTTAATGATGGTTCTGATGACGAGTATTGTTTAATGAAGTTAGAGTCATTAAAAGACCAAGACGGAGTTAGAGTTATACATAAAGAAAATACAGGTGTTTCTGATAGTAGAAATGTTGCAGTAAGAGAAGGTAATGGAGATTACATACTTCCTTTAGATGCTGATGATATGATACTACCAAGTTACATAAACACGGCAGTAAATATAATTAAAGGTAACCCTAAAGTTAGTCCTGTATATTGTGATACGATACATGTAGGTGAGATGAATGGTATTGAAAAAAGACCTGAATGGTCATCCGAACGATTACTAACAGGACCATTTATAGTTAATAGCTCTGTCTATTCTCGTGAAGCATACGAAACTGTAGGTGGATATGACACTACATTACAAGGGTGGGAAGATTACCATTTTTGGTTAAAGATGATGAAAAAGGAATATACCGGTAAACACATAAATAAAGGACTATTTATTTATTTTCACCATGAAAAAGATGGGTCAGTCTCGACCGATGCCAATAAAAATCAACAGGAGTTGTATAAGACAATAATGGAAAAAATATTAAACTATGAATAAAATAACAGATTTTTTTGATAAGACATACTGTGTTAACTTAGATAAGAGAAAAAACAGATGGGATGAGTGTGTTACAGAGTTAACTAAATGGGGTATAGAGGGTGTTGAACGTGTTTCTGCCGTTGATGGTAGTACACTAAACATGTCCGACTATAATACTAAGGTTGAACCAGGCGCTCTTGGATTAATACTAACCAATATTGAGATTATAAAAGAAGCCAAAGAAAAAAATTACTCATCTATTTTAATTTTAGAAGATGACGTAATATTCACTGATGAGATTAATAATATTAGTGATTATTTTAGTCAATTACCTGAAGATTGGGATATGTTATATTTGGGTGGTAATCATAATACCCATATGGGTGATAAACCACCAATGTTGATTAATGATAAAGTTAGTAAAATACATAACACTTACACAACACATTGTGTCGGTATTAAAAATACTATGTTTGATGTAATACTAAATAATTTACCTAAGTTATCGGTACCAATAGATGTTCAATATGCTAACCTACAAAAGATATTTAAAGTATATTGCTTTTACCCCGCAATCGCCAAACAAAGAGTTGGGTTTAGTGACATTCAAAATCAAACTTTAGACTATAATTGGTTAATTAAGTAACCATCATTTAAAATGATATATACAAATTTAAAAGGGGGGTTAGGAAACATGATGTTTCAAATTGCAGCCACATTATCAATGGCTATCGATAAAGGTGTGGACGCATCATTCCCTAATCTAATGACTCAGTTAAATTATATTAACAATGAAAATACCCATAATCCAAAACTAAAACACAGTATAGAATACCTTTATTTATTCGATAAGTTGATAACTGAACAACCACCTCAGGGACTTAAAACTTATAGGTATCCTCTTCATTATGATGCTACAATACCTGAAGGTAATGAATTCATTATTGATGGATTTTTTCAATCTGAAAAGTATTTTAAAAAAAATGAAAAAAAGATAAAAGAGATTTTAACGGTACCTAAAAATGTTTTAGATGTTATTAACATTAAATATAAGTTACTTTTAGAATTAAAAACAACTGCGATACATGTCAGGAGAGGTGATTATCTAAAATTAGCTAAACATCATCCTACTCAACCTGTAGAATATTACAAAAAATCAATAGAACTACTTAACAATACTGAAAAATTTATTATCTTTAGTGATGATATCGAATGGTGTAAATCAAATTTTATCGGAGATGAGTATTACTTTATTGAAAATGAAAAGGATTACGTTGAATTATATTTGATGTCTATGTGTAATAACGTAATCACCAGTAACTCAAGTTTTTCATGGTGGGGTGCGTGGTTAAATAATAATAATAGTAAAATAATCGTTGGCCCTAATATTTGGTTTGGGACCAATACTAATTCCATATCGAAAGATATAATACCTGACGAATGGATTAAAATTTAAAAATATGGAAAAAATATACTCAAAAATCGAAGAAAATAAGTTACTACACA
>Ga0206131_10005052_pt1 | contig 14141 bp, 11 predicted proteins | sample Helgoland_Spring_FD_148636 | JGI IMG/M metagenome (GOLD analysis project Ga0206131, IMG submission 148636) | Pelagic subsurface seawater microbial communities from Kabeltonne, Helgoland, North Sea - Helgoland_Spring_Bloom_20160517_1 | ecosystem: Environmental > Aquatic > Marine > Epipelagic ...
GTTGGTTACCCGGGGAGAGGTATCGCGCTCAACATGCATCCTACGCTGCGGCCTCCGGCCTTCGCTCCGGAAGCATGTTGACAGAGCCTTGGAATTGCCTATCAATAGGTTCAGATCCTCTAACTCTATGTGGGCCATAAACTGGAAGGCTGCCAACCTCACCCGCCGTGTCAAGGAGATTCTTCGCAGCGGGTATTTTTGTTAGGTTTAATCTTCATATGCGTTATCCTCATAATCTTCATTATCCTCCCGCATGGAATCCGCCCACTCAGCCGGTGCTTGAAAGCAAATTTCCCCCTCATAATTGGAGAGGTAGTCTAAAGCCGTATTAGAAATCTCGGTCAGCTCGTCAAACAAAAGGCCACCCTTATGCTTGGAAAGCGATTCAGCTGCCGTGTCCGAGAGCGAAGCAACACTGCTCAGTTCAAGATACCCTTTATGCTGGGCAAGTTCTTTTGCTGCGAAATCCGTAAGCTCGGTCAACCCATCAAGACATAGCTCACCCTCGTGCTCAGACAGTATCTGCGCAGTAGTGACGGAAAGCGATGTCACGCCAAGGGCCAAATCACCCTTGAGCTTGGATAGGGCCTTAGCTGCTGCATCCGACAATTCGTGAAGACTTCCTAGATCAAGCGTCCCCCCTGCATGCAGCCCAGACAGTATTTCAGCAGTTGTGTCTGAGAGTGATACCAAGCCAAGGGATAAGTAACCTTTGAGTTTGGTGAGAGACCCAAGCGCTGTGTCCGACAATTCGTTAAGGCTTCCTAAGTCAAGAAATCCTCCTGCATGCCCAGCCAGCGCATGTGCCGCAAAGTCCGAGATCGTATTAAGACTGTTGAGCCGAAGCATTGCCTTATGATCAGCCAATGCCGTTGCCGCACCGTCAGAAAGCCGAGTCAGGCCAAGTTCAAGCCAGTCCCCGTGCGTGGCCAGAGACTGCACCGCAGCATCAGAAAGTGAAGATAAGTTATTGAGGCAAAGCCCCCCGTTATGAGAAGCTAGTGATCGAGCTGCGGCATCCGAGAGCGAATTCAACCCGTCAAGGTGGAGGATTCCCTCATAGCCAGCCAAGATTTCAGCGGCTTCGTCGGTGATTTCCGTGGCATCGGACAAATGAATGCTTTCACTATCCTCCAAGAAGCGGCGGGCAACCTCCTCGTCGATTAATTCCGGGGTTTCGGCTTCATCCTCGTAATGATCATCGTCTTCCGCCACATAATACTCCTCTTCTCCTGTCAGTCCGTATTCATTTTCCCAGGACATATCAATTTCGGTTCCCGGGAATTCGGCAGCCACCTCTGCGAGAATCATTTCTACAGTCTTGTCGTAGCGTCCGGCGCAGGCAGGCCCGAGGTTACGTAGGCAATCGTAACTCAGAATGATTTTTTTCTCGCTGGGCTGCTCACTGAGTGCTTCGGATAGACGCTGCTCCAGCACATCCACCGAATCGGAATCGACGGTAACTTTGATTGTGTATGTGTGATCGTTACTCATTTCTTTATATTAATTATTTATTCAAGATGGATGGCTTAGTTTTATTGATGATTTTATGTAATACTTATTGGTGAATTGAATGGCGGTGGAGATCCAAATGAGATTGCTGATATGGGAGCTTGTTGATCAGGTCGAATGTGTGCCTCATGGTAAACTGTTGATAAACGCCTGAATCACATCCATGCAGACGTGTTAGTAGAGAGGTTTATAAAACTGCTAACTGACTGCTAGGAATTTGCTATTTGGGTGAGGTGATCGAAGGGGCTTTCATGGGGAGATAAGGGGGGTGATGCTAGGGATGGCAGGGGATAGTCGAATTAAATTTGTCTGTAGCAGCCTGAAAAACAATTAACCTTCATACAATCATAGCCATTAATAAAATGAAGAACGACAAAAAATTTCAGATTTACTTACAGTCTAGAATCTCAATACCAGCATCTAAATAAGCCTGTGTTGGGTCGCTACGTGAACTTCTTTGCCCATTATCGGTTAATAATTTGTCTTCTGCTTTCAATATCCATACTATGATCGAGCCGACTAATAATGAAACAATTTCGGTCTCTTTTTCCGTTTTTATACAGGCATCTCTAATATCCTTTACCGTATCGAAATGCTCTAAATGGAAAATGCAGCGCCCTTTATCATACTTATTTTGGTTACTCCGTGAGCTTGACGCTTGCATAAATTTGGTCTCTTAGGGACTTCATCTCTTTATGGTAGTATGATGCGCCGGTAATCTGGATCTGCCAAATTTCACTCCCGCGGTTCCAATTTAGACTACACTGAGTCATCGAGTTGCCAGATTGTCGATAGTTTAGCGAAAGTTGGATTCCTTTGAGGCCGTCAACCACTACCGACTTCTTTGTGCTTGAGAAGCCCGATACTCCTGGCTGCGTGCGAACATTGTAGATTATTCCGTCTACAGATTCATCTAGTATATCACGAGGCATTTTGTGAACCAATCGAGATATAGTAATAAAGCAAATTGGTTTTTTCTTCACTTCGTAATCTTCGATACTGGAAAATAGCACTCGCGCTGCGGGTGGATAAGACATCGATTTAGGCAGCGGCCGTCCGGGCAGTTTAAGCTTGAGGCCTGCAACCTCATGATAAGAGAGCTCGCCAGTCGATGAACTCGGTGAAGCATCACGCGCGTGCTCTTCTGTAAAACGTCTCTCTGCTGCCTTCCGCCCCATTTCACCACCGCAAGAGCGCCCGATCACGGAAGCGACAAGTAGAACCAGTCCGATGCCTAGCATTGAGACAAATTTATCAGACTTTGACTTTTTCTGGGTAGAAGTGCTGATATCTGATACTGGCAATGGGGGAGGATTAATCTTACAGGGAACATTTATATTACCCCCACACGTAGGGCAGGAGGCGTGCGTTCCAGCTAGTTCATTTGATGCGTCGATGTGTTGGGCGCAATGGGGACAGTAAAATTTCGGCATTTGATTTCTGAGTTTATGAAACGGGTAACCGCCGCCCACCATGGGTGAGAATTACTTCCAGATTAGAGGGTTCTAACCGCAGGGCAAGACAATTCGGCCAGTGGGGTGGGCTGGCAGGGCGACCACTCCAGCAGACTATTGACACTACCTACCGTTGGATAACCTGCGCCCCGCGGAAAGGTATCATTGTTCAACGATTCTTAACTTACCTTGCCCTGTCGTTTTGTTAGAGTCAGAAAGACACCCAGCAACAAGCCGGTAGTTAAACTTACTACTTGTCAACCTCCTGTGAAATACATTAAAGATGGTATCGAATTATGAAATAGAAGTCGGTATTTTTATATGCATGAAATACACTTACTAAATCGCCCGTAGCTACCCCCAAAAAAACAAGCAATGAAACTAATCAAAATTCTGACATTGGGTCTATATTTGGTTGCGTGTGTTAATTCGGCTTTAGCTGCGGTTACGGCGAAAGATTTTCTTTTAATAAAAAAGAAAGCAGAACAAGGGCATGCAAAATCCCAATGTTTATTAGGTTTACTCTACAACAGTGGTGACGGAGTTTTGAAAGACCCTAAGGTGGCGGTCCAATGGTACAGGAAAGCGGCGGAGCAAGGGAATGCAGAGGGCCAATGTTTATTGGGTGTGAGCTACTGCACAGGTGACGGAGTTTTGAAAGACCTTAAGGTGGGCATACAATGGTGTAAGATAGCAGCTGAGCAAGGGTATGCAGATGCCCAATATTTATTGGGGGAGTTTTATAGCTCAGCGACCGGAGTTTTGAAAGACCCTAAGGTGGCGGTAAAATGGTATAGGAAAGCGGCGGAGCAAGGGCATGCAGATGCCCAATGTAAGTTGGCGATGTCTTACCAAGCAGGGTTCGGAGTTATGAAAGACCCTAAGATGATGGTGCGATGGTATAGGAAAGCAGCAGAACAGGGGCATGCAGATGCCCAATGTAAGTTGGCGATGTCTTACCAAGCAGGGTTCGGAGTTATGAAAGACCCTAAGATGGCGGCACGATGGTATAGGAAAGCAGCAGAACAAGGGCATGCAAAAGGACAATTTATGTTGGGTGCACTCTACCACCAAGGTGAGGGGGTTTTGCCAGACCCTAAGTTAGCGTTCCAATGGCATAGGAAAGCCGCGGATCAAGGGCATGCAAATGCCCAATATCTGTTGGGTGTAGCCTATTACGGAGGTAGGGGAGTTTTAAAAGACCCTAAGGCGGCTAAAAAATGGATTCAGAAAGCACACGAGAATGGATCGAAGGAAGCTAAGGAATTTTGGGATAAAACCGAACTCTGGAAGTATTAACATTCTGATGCTCGCCCTGACCGTCCTATTTTTCTTGTAAGAAACCTCGAATGAAGTCCCCCCGTGATCCTCCGGTTACTCCTTGCTCTAATCTCTTATTTTCTCCTAACTGGATGCTAGGGGCAGAAAATCACCCAGCACGAAGCCGACGAAATCCATCGTTATGCTCTGATCATAGAGCCCCTTCTAAACATTGATAAGCTGGATGATCTTGCTGGTAAACGCGCTGCGACTCCACGACTCAGGATAGCCTGTTATTGGCTTGAAATGGCTCTTCTGGAGGGGCTAAACCCCAAAAAGGCAAATCACACAGGCTCAGAGCATTACACCCCATAAGAACGAAGCTAGAGCGCAAGCGCAGCTTGATTCATTATTGAGGAATAGAACCATCCTAGATCGTCTGGGTTGCCTTGATGAGGTTGGCATGGGTAAGCTTCGTAGGGGGAAAGCTCCCACCATCATGAGAGGGCCATATACGGGTGAGCTTGCTACAGTCGATCACATCATCCCAAGAAGTGTTTGTGCTGAGCTAGACAACCGCCTTTACAACCTTGAATTCATGCCCGACACCCTGAATAAGCGGAAGAGTGATAAGGTTGGTGATAGGCAACGGCAACTTGCCAAGAAGTGGCATGAGATAGGTCTGCTTAGCGCTGCTGGACATAAGGCCGTCATGACGAAGGTTGACCAGATCGAACTGACTATACGCATACAAATAATGCCGCGATCGAGATAAAGCTCACCTGTGCGTTAGCACGTGTGAAAGCCTCGTGATTAATCTTGCATTTTAACAAGCTTGGCGTGCGTTGCGTCATATTTATACTCCGTGATAGACCCATCTTTTAAATGCTCAACAACTTCTTTAATCACAGCTAGTGGGACTAAAAACCATTCGCGTGGTCTGAAAGGTTTTCCGAACCGGTCGTTGATCTCAATGTCGAGCCTAGCTGACTCGAATATCTTGTGAAATAGCTTCTCAAGCTTGTTTGCATTCACATTGAACAGGTTGTAGGTTGCTACAATCTCCACATCAGCCAGCAGATAAGTGGCGTCATTGCTCGCATTGGCAATACGCCTCTTCACATCACCTCGGGTGCAGCCTATCTTGTGTATGAGCTCACGGTGTTCTGTTATATATCGATCGTTGGACTGGCTCCTCAGGACATAAATAACGCCTGACTTCTGATCATTTTCACCAGCATCATCCGTGAACAATGGCCCCATGTCTGATGCATCAACAATACGCCTAGCAGACTCATCTTTCCACAAACACTTTTGGAATGATCTCCGTAGCATATTGCTCTCCGTGCCATTGTTAAATATTATCCTTAGTCTGCAGTCATCTCGTCCATCGTCATTAACGAACACTTCACCTGCGTTATTAACATAAGCTACCTGTCCCTCTAGTATAAAAAGATCTCCTACATTAATGTCTACTACATCTTTACAGGGGATGATCTGACGCTGGTTAGATTCAATATCTGCCTTCACCTCCTCAAAGAGAGGTTTGAATTGTTCAAAGTCCTTGCACTTTGCACGGCCAGCCACCTCCTCAGCGGCACGTCTTTCACTGCTGGTTCTAACGTGCTTTAGCTCCTCGTCGGGAGACACCTCATGTTCTACACCCAGAGCAGCGAGCAGCTCATCATCATCCATGCCATCGCTTAAATCAGGCTCATCAGTTTTTTTTTTAGCTCCTAGTAATGATTGGTGGTCTAAAGGATGGAGTAGGTCATAGTATTGGGGGAGATCCCTCAGGCGATCGAGCCGCACTGCATAAAGACGCTCAAAAATATCTCTCTCCTCACCATGTTCAGGAGTCTTGTCGTTCTCCTCGACAAAGCGCTGAATTTCTTCAAAGCCTGCAATGACACGCTCTTCCTCCTTGGTGTATTTGACGGCTTTTTTAGCCTCATACTCTACCCCAAGCTCTTTGAGTAGAGCCTCGTCTGCATCACTGAACTTCTTCTTACTCATTGGCTGCCTCCGCTTGTTTCTTGGCTAAATAGGCAATGCCCTCAGCCATACGCTTTTCCCATGGGTCTGCTGCCGTAATACTAGGCAGATGTCCACGCTCTGCCCTAAACTTCACTGCCCGCTTGGCCAGGTCGCGTGCTTCTTCGATAGTCATGTTCACTTTTTTAGCCGCTATCACCGCTGCGATGTCTTTCAGCCGTGACTCAGTCATGGTCTTAGCCATGATTGAATAGGCTTCGCTGAAGGGATTGATTTGATCGATCAGATCAATGTTAAGTTCACGTACATCCATGGCAAACTGCCTCACTCCGTCTACTAGGGCCGTGTTAAGCGGCTCATCGTCATCGGGGTTGTCTTGTCTGCGCTTGTCCTCTTGATCCACCAGGATCTTTTTAGCCTGCTGCGTGAGATTGAGAGCTGCTACAGCATGCTGCCTGATAGCCTCCTGATCCTCTGCATCCAGCTCGGGGTATCTCTCAGTCACGATCTTTCCTACACGTAGTTGGGTTATTTCCTCTGGCACAAGTTCTTCGTTAAACATGCCTTGCTCGATAGCCTCGGTATCCTGGACCACCGCCGTGATCACCTCGTTGATGTCCTCCTTGCAGATTCGTTTGGCCTCCTTGCTCTTTGGTTCGGCCAGCCCCTTGATCTCCATCTGGATCTCACCTGTTTTATGGTTCACGCCCACATTGCACTCATCCTTCTTGTATCCGTTCTTGCCATAGTCATATCCTTCATCTGGCCCACAATGTTCGTTCTTCGTCTTGAAGTTAAAGCGTGGAGTCAGCACCTGCTCCATGAGCAAGCTCGCTGCAATAGCTTTGAGGGTGTCATTGACCGCCTCGGTGACAAGCTGCTCAGAGGCATCAGGCTCGGCAATCAGGTTAGTGAACCTGGCACGTTCCTTACCTTTAGCATCGCGTGTTGCACGTCCGATGATTTGCACCACTTCAGTCAGGCTGGCTCGGTATCCCACCGTCAGGGCATGCTCACACCAGATCCAGTCGAAGCCCTCCTTAGCCATGCCCAGGGCAATGATGATGTCCACATGGTCACGGTTGTTTTTTTGGGCAGGGTCTTTGAGGGAGGCCGTCACCTTGTCTCGCTTGGCTGGCTCGTCATTGACTAAGTCTGCAATTTTAAGGGTGCGCCCTGAGTCAGTCTTCACCAGCTGGAAGCCAGTATCTGGATCTTCCCCAAGCCACTCGCCAAGTTCCTCGATGATATGCTCCACCTCCTTGTGCTTATCCTTCGTGCTTTCACGTGAATTAACATTGGGAATGTGGATGATTGTTTTTTCCTCGGGGTCTAGCACTGCCATGATCTCGTCCGAGTAGGCTCCTGAATAAAAATAGTAGCCAATATCGAGCAGCTTCAGATGTTCGTAGCCATTGAGCTGCTCGTAGTAGGTGTAGGTGACAATATCGAATTTTGATTCATCCTCTGGCATCAACACAGGAACAGCATCTCCACGGAAGTAGGAGCCTGTCATGGCTACAACATGCCCCTTGTCCCGCTCTATGAAGGCAGCTAGGTGCGCACCCAGCTTGTTGTCAGGGTCAGCCGAGACATGGTGGAACTCATCCACAGCAAGCAGGCAGTCATCAAAGGCTTCCACCCCATACTCATCCACGGCAAAGCGGAAAGTGGCATGGGTGCATACCAATATTTGATCATCACTGTTGAGAAACTCACCGACCGACTTCACCTTGCCTTGGTCGGAGGTGGGGGCATTACAGAGGTTCCACTTGGGAGGCACTTCCCAGTCTGCCCAGAAGCCGAACTTGCTCAGAGGCTCATTGGCAAAGCTCGATCCAATCGACCTTTCAGGCACGATAATGATGGCCTTCTTCACCCCTTGATTGTGCAGCTTATCCAGGGCAATGAACATCAAAGCACGGCTCTTACCCGATGCTGGGGGAGATTTGATCAGTAAATACTGCTCACCACGTTTCTCATAGGCTCGCTCCTGCATAGCTCTCATGCCAAGCTCATTGGAGGTGGTGGATGCCTGTGTCTGGGCATAGGTCATTGAGACCGATGGAACATGTTTCTTGGCACTCATGATTTGGCCCCTTTCTTCGTGGACGTGGTCATCTTGGTATACATATCAAATAGTTTTTCCAGTCGCTCCGTGTCGTTTTTGAAGCGCCTTCCGATGTATATGCGTTCCAGCACCTCATCGTTTTGGTCATGCGCAGCCTTCAGGTCGGCAGGCATCTTTTCAGGATCGTAAAGATCGGCGATGGTGGCTGGGAAATGGGCTTCACGAGCCAAGAGGATGTTTTCAGCGCAGCGGGTGAGATCGGCTTTATTTTTCTCAGTGAGTTTTGGCACGGGGAAGGTGTTCCAGCCAAGGGTGTTGGAATATCGGTATCGAGTTTCCAGCTTTCCGCACACAGTAGCGATCCATACGAGGTGAATACGTGATGCGATCAAAGCCATATTCCACAGCGGGGCGTCTAAGATTGCGAATGCTAAATTGGATACAATGGTTCCTGGAGGGCGGTAACCCGTAGGGAGATATTTACGGCTCTCGGATGAAACACTGGGAACAATCAACACCTTCTCGTATCCAGTTTGTCGAATTTCTCCAAATGCGTGCGGTTTATCAGCAGCCCTGATTGTGGCATTTTTCGGACTTTTTTTCCGCATCTCACGAACCTCATCAATCCTTTTGGCGATTGGCCTTATAGTTTTGACCTCATCGACATTTTTATCATTTACCCAAATACAATAGCGTATAGTCCCTCTAATGAATTCTGCTGAACCGTAAATTGGTCTAATATAGCTACTTCGTTCTGCTTGGGTTAGCTTTAGCGAATTTAAGTCTTCGTGAGAAAGCAGTAAATTTCCGCCATCTGTGGGTTGATTACCTTTGGTCATTATATGAATGTCGCTTAAAGGGCGACTGTTCATAGTGATTGTTACATTCTCAGAATCGACCAGATATGCATTTATGTAATCAGCTTCCTTCAAGACGTTATCGCCTTCATCGGAGTTAGAATAAAGTTTGCGGGCTGATCTGGAGCTACGGGACAGGCCAATAATAACGACCGTTACCCCCGCATTGTGACTCGCCAAGTTTGCCCACTTAAAGCTAGTGTGAGCGAAAACAATCTGGTGACCGCTTTTAAATATCAGGGGCCATAAAATTGGCACTTGCTGGCCTTGGCAAATAGAGTTGGTTGCAACAAATGCGCTAATGCAGTTCGTATGCTCTCCATAGTCGCAAGCTTTCATGAACCAACCAGCTACGTAATCGAGCGACTTCCAGCTTTTTACACGATGAGCAAAAACCCCTTCTAGGTCTGCCTTTTGTTCCTTTGTTTGCCATGTTGACCCCAGATAAGGTGGATTCCCACAAATATACGTTTCCCCACCTTCGTTCTCAAAATCAACTTCGTGTTCTTTATCAGCTTCAAAGAACAGATCATCTCCTTGATGTTTAACATCTGTTCCCGTGGGAGGGCATACGCTCAACCAATCAATCCGCAGGGCATTACCGCAGGTGATCCAGTTCTCCACCCGTAACGGCAGGAAGTCTTGAATCGCTTCCTTCTGTCCTCGATACAGCACATCACACTGATACTCCGCAATGATGAGGGCCAGGCGTGCCACCTCGGCGGCAAAGTCACGTAGCTCAATGCCCCTGAAGTTGGTGACGGGTATCACAGTCCGATTGTCACGCTCGCTACGCCGCTTGTTGATCTCGGCCTCAATCTCACGCATCTCCTTGTAGGCGATCACCAGGAAATTACCTGAGCCACAGGCAGGGTCAAAGACGCGTATCTTGGCAATGCGGTTACGCAGGTTAAGTAGCTTGCGTTTATTGTCACCAGCTTCTTCCAGCTTTTCCCGTAGGTCATCCAGAAACAAGGGATTAAGCACCTTGAGGATGTTTGGCACTGAGGTGTAGTGCATGCCCAGCTCTCCACGCTCTTCATCCTCAGCCACCGCCTGAATCATCGAGCCGAAGATGTCTGGGTTGATCTGCTTCCAATCCAGCTTGCCAATGTGCAGCAGGTAGGAGCGAGCTATGCGGGAAAACTTAGGCACTTCCAGACTGCCTGCAAACAGACCGCCGTTCACGTAGGGCAGGTCATTGGCCCAACGGGCGATCTTCTCAGTCTCTCGATCCTCGGTCTTGGTGTTCATGGAACGGAACAGCTCCATGATGATCTCATGCGTGTTTGAGGCATCAGATTCGCTCATGCGGTCGATGGTGTCGGTAAACAGATCGGCTCCCCTGAAGATGTCTGTGTCTTCGGCAAAGAAGCAAAAGATCAGGCGAGCCATGAAGTGATTCATCTCACTCTGCATCTCCACCTTGCCCCAGTCTGGGTTGTCCTTGAGTAGCTGGACATAAAGGCGGTTGAGGCGACCTGTGGCCTTAATATCAAAAGCACTCTCCCTGATCTCCTTAACCGTGCTGATGCCAGCCAGGGGCAAAAAGAAACCAAAGTGGTCAGGGAAGTCTGGGTAATCACATACGGCGGTTTCACCAGAATTGAGATCCTCCGCTTCAAACGACTCCCCATCAGTGGCAACGATAAACTTCACCTTGCCCTTCGTCGTGGCAGAGCTATCACGCAGCTCACTGAGCGTGCTACCCACCTTGCCAGCATCACACACCTTCATGTGGATGTTGTTGGTCTGCAGCACACCACCCACATCCGACTTATTGGTAGATCCAGAACGCAGCCTCTTGATCGTTGTATCCTTGTTATTAAAGGCCTTCAAAAAAGCATACGGAAAATCCTCAGCATCAAAGGTAGCCTCTGCCAGTTCCGTTACGGCTTGTTCAATTTCTACTGCGTTCATTGCATTCAGGAGGGATCTTGATGCTTTCAGCCTGTGATAAGCAGCCTGTCAGGTAAAGGCAGAAAGTGTGCAAGCGATGTAAATTTCAACTTACTAACAGAAAATGTAGTTCACAATTAAAATTTCTTCGTTGTGCTAAGGGCAAGTGTAGTCCACGGCATGGTGCCTAAGCCTACCTCAGCACAGGCGAACAAATCCGCGGAACCATCATCGGCTTTTCTTTAAGACCTGAATAAGCAGAAGGTGTCTACACTCACTGCTCCATGGCGAAATGGTTCCATGTGGGCTGAAGAATTGCGTTGGCTACGCAGAGCATCGAAATACAAGCACGTCTTGTGTATTGTGCCCCGAGACTTAGATATTCCTGTTCTGCTGGGCTATCAAACTCTTCTAATATATCTAACCCCGCTTTTCTTTAACTTGTCCACACAAGACTCCTCCTAACATAGATTCGGGATCACATACAGGTGGAGTTTGATAGCCTTCGTCCTTTAGCTTTTGTATTGCTAGCTTATGCCAAGGTTCCGAGGTTAGGGTGTGAGCGTGAAGTTGTAATCTGCCTGCATATATTACGAACTCAGGTAAGTTAGCATCCCAAATCATTTGTCGTTTTTGACCAGGGGCTGAGTATTGAAGTGTGTCGTTTATTTGGTCTTGCCAAGAATGCTCATTGCCAACCTGTGGTGTGATTCTAAAATTCGAAACGTAATAACAAATTACGCTATTCTTTATGTGAGGTCACGCCATAAACCTTCCTTTTGGGTGCTTTACAGGACGTAACCGGATTGCATAGGATATGTTCATACCCTATGTCTATATCCCTTCTCAGTTCTAAGTCTCAGATCGATTCGTGGTTGAACATGCAATTACAAGATCGCCCAATTCCGGTTACGAGCCCTAATTACCCTCCCTTAATAGGTGGGAATAGGCCGTTTGGGAGTATTAAAAAACTGTTGGACACTGTCATTAATCGTAGTGCGTGGGACTGGAGTTTAGAGTCTTCATTGGATGACCTTGGCTGCTATTTTAAATTACCCGCAAACTGGTGGAAAGATCGTGTAGGCATGGGGGCATTGATACTTAATGCTGTAGCAGCAGCTTTTGCCGATGCTTGGATTTACTATCAATGGCTACGTGAAAATCGGCCGGAGCTTGGAGATACTTACATGGAGTTTTTTGCCTGCTCAGTGATGCATCCAGAATGGATTAAAGCTCTCGATCAACTGGAAGTCAAGATCACTAGCAACCAAACCAACACCGAGCAGCTCATGCAAGCAGCTCTCAAAGAAGTCTTCACCGCATCTGCTTAAAACTGATGAAACAACTTACATTTGAAGACGCACTGCCTCTGTTCATTAAAAACGAACAGGTCATCAAAATGGCAAAAGATAAGTGGGAATGGAGTGCGAAAAAACTCGAAGAGCTTCCATCCAAAGATGATGCCATCCAGGATGAGTTTTACGATGCTCTTATGGATCTGATGATGGAAAGTGAAATTGTCGACTCTGTAGAAATTGAATGCCTTAGCTCATACTCAACTACCACTGAGCTTTGTCTCCACCAACTTGGAAGTATCTACTTTATAAAGAATATCGAATGGGGTGATCTAGGATATTTCACATCCATAGAAGATGCCAAAGCCGCAGCTAAGAAAGAATACGGATTTGATTGGGATAATCCACAATCCTTTAATACGGAAATCGACGTAGATAAATTGTGCGAGGCTATGGAAGAAAAACAATCATCCGGCAACAACGAGAGTCACTGTGATGATTAATTTTTGAGAAAACACAATCCATAGGACATTATGACATCCCCATTTTCAGATCTATCCGGAGAAGAGTGGCGAGCATTGCTCGCAAGATCCTCCAGTGGCGAACATCCAATTTTTTCGGGTGAAGAAGCGAGCGGACCTAGAATCAACACGGTCCGCCATGCCATACATAGTGGCCAGTTTTTCGAGGTAGAAGCGGAACAGCTCATCGATGTCGCCAAACATTTGGCGAGAGAAGGGGAAGCCGCACAGAAAACTATCGAAAAAGCATATACCCTCGTTTGTGAGGCTCATCTCGTGTCTAGGAATATAAAACATTGGAACGAGAAAACCCGCCGAGGGTATGTATCTGAGAGGATTCACAGCATCATAACCGAGATTGAAATTAAAGATGGGAAAGACAGAGGGAAAGTTCCTCGCCTAGCCGCAATAAAAGCCTTGCTTGAATCAAGGGGTAAGAGTTCCAACGATAAAGATGCAGGTAGGCTTTTTAGATTATGGATAAAAGAATCGATCCGAATGCGCACGTATGAAGAAGTCATTCCTTGGAATCCAGTGCGTGAGGATTTTGATGAAGCTCTAAATAAGACCTTGTTGAGGAAAGGGTGGATACGCTGGTTCAATATTGGAAGCTCTGACCACTTAATTCTTCCAGAGAAAACAACGAAACCCAGTCACAAGGCTCGGAAAAAGATCAGGAAGGGCGAGCATGTTACCCGCCCATGGTGGGGAACTAAAACCGTCTGGTGGCCAGCCCCTACAAAGGATGAGGTCAAAGAATTCAAAGAGGAATACCTCACGGATAGGTTCAAACACTTTATATGCGCGTATGCTGCAAAGCGAGCACTAGAAAAGTTTGACCGCTGGTTGGACATCATGGATGCCTTGAAGAGGGGAAATCAGCCCCTTAAATCCAAGGTGAAACGCGACCCGGATACAGGGGAATTCATGTAAGTGTAAAATAGTTCGAAAAAACCTTTTGCGTGTAACAAGAGAGCAAGTTGGTCATGTTAGGGCGTGAAGTTGGGCATTTCCGGTAGTTTTGATGTAACTATTGCGAAAGATATGCGTATAATAGGGCATTTACCCGGTCGAAATTGGGTATGTTAGGGTTCCAAGTTGGGCGGCAAGGTGAAGCGTAGGCTGTCGCCACTATGCCCCAAGAACCATACCCAACACCAAATCCAACAGCCATCTGGCTCCGCGATAAACAAGCCGTAGCCACCTACTCAATCAGTCGCACTAAACTCTGGATGCTTGCCAAGGCTGGCAAGATCAGAAGCGTCTCACTACAAGAG
>Ga0206131_10005074_pt1 | contig 14102 bp, 12 predicted proteins | sample Helgoland_Spring_FD_148636 | JGI IMG/M metagenome (GOLD analysis project Ga0206131, IMG submission 148636) | Pelagic subsurface seawater microbial communities from Kabeltonne, Helgoland, North Sea - Helgoland_Spring_Bloom_20160517_1 | ecosystem: Environmental > Aquatic > Marine > Epipelagic ...
GCTTACTCCAACTAAATTAATTTATTTAAAATACAGCATAACATATATTGTGTATAAATTAATACTTTTTTTTCTCCTATAATAGTATAAAGAATATAGCATAAATGGGTGGTGGTCTTCTTCAATTAGTAGCTTATGGGGCACAAGATGTTTATTTAACTGGTAATCCCCAAATTACCTTTTTTAAAGTAGTTTATCGTCGCCATACTAATTTTGCGATTGAAGCTATTCAACAAACTCCTACTGGTAGCAACACATTAGGTTCTCGTGCGAGTTTCCAAATAACTCGTAATGGTGATTTAATACATCGCATATATTTCCACGCTAATATCAAAAATACAAATGCAACGGGTGCTACTAAAAATGTAGCATTAGTACCACATGTTGGTCAAAAATTACTCAAAACTGTAGAATTAGAAATTGGTGGCCAACGTATAGATAAACATTATTCCGAATGGCTATATATATGGAATGAGTTATCTTTACCATACGGAAAAAGAGATGGTTATTATACTATGGTGGGTGCCAATGATCATAATTTATGTACTAAATTAGCTGCTAACGCTTCTTATGAATTATACGTACCATTAGAATTCTGGTTTTGCCGCAATGTAGGTTTAGCTCTTCCATTAATAGCCTTACAATATCACGAAGTTAAAATCAATATAGAATATGAATCGGCGGGCAATCTTGTTGATATTGGTGATACAAATTTTAGCGCTGATGAAAATACAATATCAAATGGTAATCGTGTAGCTTCTACTGGCCTTGCAGCAGGGGGTTCTGCTGTATACTCTGCTTCCGCTGATGTTGAATTAGTTGATGCAAATTTATGGGTAGATTACATCTTCCTTGATACTGATGAACGCAGACGTTTTGCTCAATTATCCCATGAATATTTAATAGAACAACTTCAATTTACAGGTACTGATTCAATAGATGCTTCAAGTGGTCCTGATAACATGAAAAGCTTAAGAATGAATTTCAATCATCCATGCAAAGAACTTATATGGACCATAAGAAGAGATGCCGAAAATAATGGTCTACCATTCTGGAACAACTTTGGCGATTGTTATGTTGCTCCTGCAGACGATGATACTAATCCATTTAAAGCAACAGCAGCTGGAGTAGTAACAGCTGCTACTCTAAGTGCCAATGATTATACATCCAACAATAACCCAGTTATGCAAGCTAAAATCATGCTTAATGGCAATGATCGCTTTGCCACTCGCAAAGGCGATTATTTCTCTATTGTACAACCTTATCAACATCACGAAAATACACCCAATGAAAAACATAAAGGTATCAATGTTTATTCATTTGCACTTAAACCAGAAGAACATCAACCAAGCGGTACCCTTAATATGTCTCGCATAGATACTGCTGTATTATCGCTATCTTCTAAAGTAAAAGGTACTATCTATATATATGCTGTTAATTACAACGTTCTCCGCATATTATCTGGCATGGGTGGCCTCGCTTATTCCAACTAATCTAACTAAATTTTCTTTAAATTATTTTTCTTTGCTAATAGTATAAAAGATATAGCGAATTAAAAATGGGTGGTGGTCTTCTTCAATTAGTAGCTTATGGTGCACAAGATGTTTATTTAACTGGTAATCCTCAAATTACCTTTTTCAAAGTAGTATATCGTCGTCATACTAACTTTGCTATTGAAGCTATTCAACAAACTCCTTCGGGGAGAAATACTTTTGGATCTCGCGTTACCTATCAAATAACCCGTAACGGTGATTTAATCCACCGTCTATACTTCAGTGGCAAAATAACTAATAAATCTGTTGAAGCTACGCCCCCTGCAGCGTCATCAGGCGCTGCTTTCGATCAAAATAATATAGCATTAGTACCAAATGTTGGTCAAAAATTATTAAAATCCGTGGAATTAGAAATTGGTGGCCAACGTATAGATAAACATTATTCCGAATGGTTATATATCTGGAATGAGTTATCCTTACCTGTCGGAAAAAGATATGGTTATAACACTATGGTAGGTGCTAATGATCATAATTTATGTACTAAATTAGCTGCCGGTGCTTCTCAACAATTATACGTACCATTAGAGTTTTGGTTTTGCCGCAATGTAGGCTTAGCTCTTCCTTTAATCGCTTTACAATATCACGAAGTTAAAGTTAATATTGAATATGAAGAAGCTGCTAAACTTGTTGATACATCAGAACATAATATGTGCATAGACGAATTTTTAAAAGAAGATGGTTGTACAAATGGTAATAAACAAAGATCAGGAACAAACGGTGAATATAAACAAGATGGAGAGGGCGGAAGCTCAAATGTAGCAACAGCTTTTTTCCTCACAGATATGGAAAGTAATTTATCATTAGATGATGGTACTTTATGGGCCGATTACATATTCTTAGATACTGATGAACGTAGACGTTTTGCTCAATTATCTCACGAATATTTAATTGAACAATTACAATTCACAGGTGCTGATACTATAGATAGTACTACTAACGCTGATAGCATGAAAAATGTAAGATTAACTTTCAATCATCCCTGCAAAGAACTTTTATGGACAGTCAAAAGTAATGATGCAGATGTTTTCTGGAATAATTTTTCGAATGCTTATACAGCTGAAGCCACCCATGGTCTTGCTAATATCTATGAAAGCTCCAAAAATCCCGTACATCAAGCTAAACTCTTACTCAATGGCAATGATCGTTTTGCTACCAGAAGAGGTGATTATTTCTCTATTGTACAACCTTATCAACATCACGAAAATACTCCCAATAAAACTCATCAAGGTATTAATGTATATTCTTTCGCACTTAAACCAGAAGAACACCAACCAAGCGGTACTCTTAATATGTCCCGCATAGATACTGCTATATTATCATTATCTGCTCAGCTTACTGGTGATAATAAAGGCACTTTAAATGTATATGCTGTTAACTACAACGTTCTCCGCATATTATCTGGTATGGGTGGCCTCGCCTATTCCAATTAAAAAAATTATCAAATTTATCAAATTATTTTTATGAATATTTTATACTTAAAGATTTAATAATATCACTATCATAATAATTTAATTTATCTTGAACTAAAATCATAATATCAAATATTTTTTTAGATAATACATAGGAAATTGTTTGAATATAATTATTTAAACCAATATTGCGTTCATTGTAACAGTAATCTATTTTATTATAAAGTATATCAATACAATTATTATTTAATTTTTTAATATATTTATATAACTTAGCTTTATAGACATCGGCATTATTATCTGTATAATAAAGTATTTCAGGACGTAATATTTTTATCAAATACGTTTCAACCATATCACAATTATATATATTAATTCTTTCATTTAGCATTTTTTTAAATTGTGTTTCGTTTTTGATAATATTGTTGCAATGTTTATCAGTTTCAGAAATTTTTTTTAAAGCTTCAAAATCTTTATTTAGAAATTTAATAACGTTTTCACTAAAATCCTGTTGGAAAATATTCATTATAATTTTATGTCGATATAATGCTTAATAATATATATCATTTTTTATATAATGTTTTGGTAATATTAAGTTATAATAATGAAAAAGAAATGTTATAGTTGCAATAAAAAATTAGATATTGTTGAATGTTTAACTAATAAATGTAAATGTGATAACTATTTTTGCTCTAAACATTTGTTTTATGTCGACCATGAATGTACGTTTAATTATGTAATAGATTATAAAGAAAAGGCAACAAGCAATATAATTGATTTAACATGTAAGGTAATTAAAATTTGAGTACATAATTTATAAAATCTCTGAAAATCTATAAACTTTTAAAAACTTATGAAAAAATAAAATTATGTACTCAAAATTAAATTAAAAAATATATAAATAAATAAGTAATATAAAAGTATATTTATAATGATGAATGAACATGAAAGAGCTGAGCTATTTCAACGCGCAGGTGATATGCTCATTGATAAATATTGTAATACAAAATATGAAAATATTCCAGATAAATATAAATATTTATACAATATATATATTCCCATGTCTTGTGGTAATAAAAGAAAAATTATTTAATAACATTTAATATTATTTAAATTTTTTAAATTTTTTAAATTTTTTAAATTTTTTAAATTTTTTAATTTTGCGATGACCACCAAGTATTGTATTTGTGGTTTTTTTAGGATAATAACCTTTTAATAATATATTAGAATTTAATAAGTATTGTACTAAATTTTTATATAAAAAATTGAACATTTTGACGTAACGAATATTGTTAACTCCGTATATCAGCATTTTAGCATTATATAATAAATCTATACTATATTTTCTATTATCAAATTCAACGTAATACTTGTCAATGTAACCATCTTCGCCTTTTTTCGAATCCCTTAATTTACTACTAAATATAAATGGATGGTGTTTTTCAGACATATATATATCATATTCTAATGGTTCTATTTGAAATTCCTTTAATGCTGGTATTATTATTGAATCAAAAAGTGACATCAAGCTCTTAGAATCATGTTCTTTTACAAATATAAAAATTTTATTATCCTTTTTAATTTTATAATAAGTATTAATTGCTATTCTTAAATCTGTATCTCTAATTTCGATATTATATTCCATTAATTCTTGTTTTTGCATATCCAATAAAAGTTTATCATAAAAGCTAACATCATCTAATAAGCTATCATAGCTTTCAATTGCTTCGGTATCAGTAGATTTTAATTTATTTTTTTTTCGTAATATTGTTTTTATCTCATTGCTATCTTCGCTGATTGTAGTAGAATCAAAACAATAAAGTTTTACATAACACAATTGCATTTGCAAATTATGCTTTTTGATGAAATCTTGCAGTAATTTATCATAAATATTATTTAATTCATTTTCATCAAATTTAAAAAATATATTAAACTTAATTTTATCCTTAAAATTATTAGTTAGTTCAAATAATTTAATAGGTTCCCTACCATATTCACTTAAAAAATCTATAACACCTTCCTTGTCATCTTTTAAAGATGATTGTGTATAAGTAGCACTATTACGAGAATAAACTAAATCTTTTTTAGGAGATATTGGTTTTGGATGAACCTTACTTTTTGCAGAGTTTCTTTTAAACATATTGATATATATTCTATCTATATTAATCATCGGAAATAATAATATGTTCCATATATGGCTCAAGAATCTCATTTACAATAAATTCTGGTTTAAATTCATCATAATTCATGAAAATCTTAAGAAGCTGTTCGGAAAATCCTGAAACAACAGCAGTACCATCAGTATCGCAATTAACAGGAAAGGTCTGTTTATTGTCGGAGCTCAAATTCCAGAATATAAATTTGGGAGCTGTATATCCACTCGATTTATATTTTCTGATAATATTTTGATATACTGTTTCAATTCCACCTTTTTCAGAGTCTGCATAATTAAATTGCATATCTGTAAACACAAACAGTTTTTTAGGCATTTCAGAATCGGGGATATTGTGCTTAATACCATAACTAATTATAGATTCACAGCATTTCACAAAGTCTGTGCTAAATCCATAATTGACGTTCATCATAGATTTCAATGATTCAATTAAAGTTGGTTCTTTGTATTCCAGTGTTACCAATTCAGGCTCTTCACTAAATGTAATAAACTTATTTTTAAATACACCATTACAACATTGCGAAGTCAAAATACCAAGTGCAATTGCTACCTGTGCTGGAATACTACCATTACTTGCGCTAAACATCGACCCTGATAAATCTACAATTGGTAGTGAATTATCAAATCTTCCTGATTTTTTAACATTATCTAAAATTGCCTTCCATTGCAACTCAATTGTTTCATTTGGTTCATAATTATTATTATTTTCGCGATTATCAATATAAAATTTCACTAATTCGTGTGGCAAAATACCAGTAACTTTAATTTCCTTTTCACCGTTTCTAACTTGTTCTAAATACTTTTCATAGCGTTCTTTATCATTTTTCATAAAAGCATTTAGCAACTTTTTAGATGCAACACCTGGAACACACTCATATTTAATTTCATGCCATTTTTTTTCACACATCATAGTTTCTACGATATTAATTTTCTTACGAAGTGGCGTTAGATATTCTTGGCGATATTTTTTCATCTTAGCTTTATCATCCAAGCCATAAATCACCGAAGCAATGCGAAGAGCCATATGCCTTCTCTTATTATTTCTATCACCTTCACTTGGTGCCCATTTTGCACAAAGAGATACAGATGAATCATTTTCTAAAAGAGCTTTATCACTGCGAAGTTTATCTGCAAACATATTGATTTCATAATTTTTATTGCTGTTTTTGGTAAGATAATAAGATACATAAAGCAAATCCTTCCAACAGCCATATTTATCAATATATTTTTGAATATTATCACAATATGTCATAAATTTATTATTTCTCAACCATAACATGGCTTCATTTGCTACCTTTTTTTCTTTTTTACCATTTACTCTATCGCGACCATTGAAAATGATAGCCATTGTTTTTTTTGGATCATCCGCCCAGCACTTTTCCAGATATTCGTGATTACTAGTTTTATCAAGATCTCGTGCAAACATCATAAAGTAATCAACAATATTGTTGTTTGTAGTTTTGAGAGCAGTAGCACCATTGGTAGTTTGAGTGTAAGACATTATATCAGTTAATGTATTAAAGAAAAAATATGCTTATATCAATTTTTATTTAATTGTAATAATTTTATTTGGCAGCTGCTGCAGCGGCCGCGGCTTGCTTGCTTGCAGATGGAGGAAAATGATGAGAGATAAGCTTTTGAAGGATAAAATAGTTAATTTCTTCACTTTCATTTACATTGAGGATTTTGCGAAGCTTGTCATCAGGTAGAATAAAACGTTTGTTTTCTGGTTTATTAAGTTTGTGTTCTTTGATATACGCATTGATAAAACGAGTAATATCAGTACGAGATTTTTCGGTACCATGAGGTTCGCCGATGAAATCACAAAGCTCGTCAGAGATTTTATTGGGTTTAGCAAAGCCAGATGGCGAATTCTTAGCATTTTGGCGTTTCTTTTGCACTTTGTCAATGATTTTTTGTTGCTTATCCCATTCTTTGCTGAGCACTTTAAGTTGTCCTTGGATTTCTTTGCCCATGGTAACAAAACTGTTTACCTTTTCAATAATAGTTTGAAGAACGTTTTCTTGAGGAGTAGTAGCGGTAGTAGCAGTAGCGGTATCGACAGCCTTTACAGGTTCATCTGGTTTTTCGGTAACCGGAACTGGTTTGACGACTTCCGCGGCTTTAATTACAGGAACAGATTTTGCGGCTACAGGTGCTTTTTTGGCTCCCTTCGCTTGGGTTTCAACGGGGGTGGTGGCTTTTTTCGCAGTGGGCATTGATATCGTTTTTACTTTATGGATAATTATATATTCTTTTGTTTATATCATTTTTTATGCTGCGATTTAATTAGAATGATAGTACAAAGAATAGGTACCTATAAAACGGGATTTAAATATTATAATAAAAATAAAGAAATAAAAAGCAATGAAACTATAAATAAAATTAAAGAACTAAAAATACCACCAGCTTATGATAATGTAACAATTATAAATGGTGGAAAAATAATCGCATACGGATATGATTCTAAAAATAGAAAGCAAGTAATATATAACCCCAAGTATATTCTCAAAAGGAGTAATATTAAATTTAAAAAGATAGAAAGTTCAGTTAAACATTTTTCAAAATTAAAAAAGAAAATAACCAGAGATATTAAAGATACTGCTATTACATTAAATAAAATTTGCGCTATAATTATTACTCTTATAATTGATTGTGGTTTCAGAATCGGAAATAAAAAATATGAAAAGGACAATAACTCATATGGTTTAACTACTTTAAAGAAAAAACATATATTTCTAAAGTCTGGTTTAATAGAAATCGATTTTATTGGAAAAAAAAGTGTTAGAAATAAGGCTGTTTGTAAAAATAAATATATATATAAATATTTTTATGATAAAATAGATAAAAAAGGAGACGAAGATTATATATTTCATACGGAAAATCGTTTAGTAACTTCACATGATGTTAATAAATATTTAGCTAACTTTTATTCAAAATATGATTTAAATATTACAACAAAAGATTTGCGAACATTAAATGCAAATAATCTGTTCATGAAATTTTTCGAGAAAACTAAAGTAGATAAAAATATTAAAAATCCAATAAAAAAAGCAATTGAATATACGGCAAATAAGTTGCATAATACATATGATGTATGTAAGAAAAGTTATATAGATCCCAATATTATTAAAATGGCAGAAAATGAATTAAATAAATAATTTTAATAAAAATTGATTTTTTTATATACTATAATATAAGATTAAACTTTGTTATAATATAAAATGGATATCGAGAATATTATCAAGAACTTAAAAGAAATGCTGGTAGAGCGCGGTGACGATATTTCCTTATTTGAAGAGCACGAACTTTCAATTGATAAAGAAGAATATGAAAATGATAAAAATGTTATTGAATATCAAACATCAAATACTACTATAATATTCGCATTAACTAAAAAGTTGAGAAAATTAATTCTCGAAGAATTAAAGTCATGTGAATATGATATCTCTAATTTCACAAATAGATATAGTAATAAAAAAAATTATGTATTAATATTTAATAATGATACTATATCACAGCCTATAATTTCACAGCTTAATAAATACGATAAGTTATTTCAGAAGAATGATGGTAGATTACAGTATTTTCACGCTCAACAACTAATGTTTAATCCTACTAAACACGAATATGTTCCAAAGCATATTAAACTATCTGAAAAAGAAGCTGTTGATATTATGAATGAATATATGATTAAAAGTAAAATATATATGCCTATTATATTGCATAATGATCCGATTGCTAAATGGCTTGGTCTAAAGCAAGGTGATATTGTTAAAATAGTTAGATATAATGAAAATAGTGGAGTTTCATTTTATTATAGATCTTGTTTTTAAATAAATATATATATTAATATAGAAGAGAATATACTATATGGCTAACATACCTGTTGAAAATAAAGAATATATGAAAACATATGAATTATTTAAAAAATTAAACAATTATATAAATCCCAATAATGAATATACAGACAATACTAAATTATTAGATGCAATTATGAATTCTACAGAAGAAGAAACATTTTATGATACAGCTAATGATAAGTTATTCGAAGATTCCGGTACTGCTAAATATGATATTGATAAAACGTTTGTAAATTTAATAAAACAAGCCATAAAATGTAAAATATATAATATAAAATACGATGCTGCTGATATTACTGAAGATACCAAGGGTTTATTTAAATTTGTCATACCGCGAGAAGACCAAGAAAATAACCCAGGTACAGCAATACTTGATCACGAAAAAGTTAAAAATATTTTAGCAAGTCTTGATGTTATAAATACTGTAATAGATGTATATGATGCCTATGCTAATTTTATTAAAGAAAACCCTGAAACATATGCTACTGAAGATTTTGAAAATATAATTATTGTTAAGGATACAGATATAAAAGCGGATATTAAAAAAAGTGACGACGGAAATAGCGGTTATCATATAAAACCAGATGCTGATAGTGCTGCTGCATATGCAAGTTCATCACATGATAGAATTACTATAAAAACACTTTTTTTAGCTATTAAATCTTTTGATGCATCATTTTTAGAAGATTATATAAAAGCTCATGATTTAACGCAAACTGCTGCTGCCGAAGGCTCCGCCGATTCCAATATTGGCAAGGATATTGGTTCTTTGAGTTTCGCACCAGCTACTGGCACTGACTTATTTACTGCTGCTGGTAGTTTAGTTACTGATAGCACAAACGATAATATAAAGGGTATATATTTAAAACGAAGTGGTGATGATTATAATATAGTTGATAACACAGATCACACGAGCGCGGATTACACTACATTAAAAAGTACTGATTATAAAACAATAGGTGTAGGTGATTATGAATTAAGAAACCAAGTAATTTTTAAAGAATTTATTAACTATATGTGCAAACTTAAAAATAAAGATAAATATAATGGAGTATACGCTGTTTTAAATTTATTAAGAATGTGCAAAGTTTATATAAATCTTGCGATAACAAATTGTAATATAATGTTTAATCGCGTTTTTGTAACACATGCTTCATCCCCTGATTTAAATTATGCTCAAACTACAACATTTGCTGTTAATGGAAGCTCCGGAGCGGATGGCTCTTGGCAACACGAAGGTTTTGTTTTAAAACATATTAATAATGATATTATCCAAACAATATGTAATCTCGATGGAAACGAGATCTATGGATCCGCTCATACTGCAACACAACAAGGTAATAAAGAATATTTTGTAACAACAGGCACGCCCGGAGGAATAGATTCGATTCAATATACGTTGTCACCAGGCGGCACCACAGAATATACTAATACAAATACAGAAATGGAAGGTAGAACTGAAATGTTAGATAAATCTTATTATGGTGCTGCTCTCAAAGAAAATAAAACCTTTTATGATGATATTATCAGAATATTAAACAAATTAAAATATGAATTAAGTGAATCAATATCTATATTATATGATGATATTGATATTACATCTGCACCACACAATGGTTTTGAAGCAAGAGTTATAGATCATAATACTATAAGAATTAAAAGACGTAATAAATTAGTCAACACTATATGTAACCCTGCCGGCGCTCAGGAATGCACTGAGGCTAACGTTGGCGAAATTGACCACGACGTCTCCGCTGCCCTCGCCACCACTTCCACTGCCCCGATAATAAACGATCAAGGTGGATTCAATATTGATAAAATTATAGACGATTTAAAAGATTATCCAGATATACAAGAAGCATTTATTAATGGTAATGAAAAGATAATATCCAGATCTTATCAAATTAAAATAAATAATAAACCATATGAAATTTTAAAAATAAATAAAACTTCTTCTGGACACCTCGAGTTTGATATTAAAGCCAGATTATCATATAGTGACTATGACGACTATCATAATAAAAATATTGATAAGGTTGACGCTCCAATATTGAAAATTACATCTGATGCAAAATTAGTTGAAAGTACTACAGATTCAAGTGGAGAAATATCTTATACTGTTATAGCTGCAAGCAAATTTACCGATTATGATGCAGCGAAAAACACTGGACATATTTTATTTCATAATCACGCTGATAATAAAGTAACACTTTCTAAAAAAGACGCATATGATTATAATAATACTTATATAAATAATATTATAGAAATAAGAAAATCAAATAGTAATATAAATACGAATGAATCCAAAATTAAAAATTATGAAACGATTTATAATACTTATAAATCAAGATACGATTTTATGCATAATCAATTTATGGCATATAGCACAATACTTGTAATATTAGCTATTGCTTTATTAGTTGGTTCTGTATCTTCAAATAATTTAGCAACTACTAAATTAATAACATTAATATGTTTCGGTATTATAATATTAATATTTGTTACATATTATGTTTTTAATATATTATATGTGAATGAGCATTTTACTAATAAGAAAAAAGTTGAAAAATTTGAAGTTGGTACATATAGATTGGTAGATATAGCACCATTTCCAGTAGTAATAGATGATAATCACTTGGAATTTAAATTAACAGATCAATCCAATAATTTTATGTACAAAAAAGCTAATTTTGTTCAAAATCAACTTGATTCGATAAATAATAGAATAATACAAAATTTCGAATTATTAAATGTTGGTATTAGACAAAATGATTCCAATTATGCGTTTGGTAATTTAATGAATATTAGTACAAATGAGAGAATTTCTAGAAATAAAATTAATACTATATTGGATAATAAAAAAGTAAATACCACTACTCATATTGATTTATTAAAATATGAAATAGCAGTATATAGAGTAAAAATTAATACACTATTATATAGTGCATTAGTTATTATTGGATTAATAACAATCAATTTATATACTGAAGGTCAATATTACGGCAATTTAGTATTTATTGGTACATTATTTGGCATAATAATACTTACATATTATCTTATATATTCTAATCATATTGTTAGAACAGAATCTAAGAACTTTTATTGGGGCAAAGAGTTCGAAGCAAGTTTTGAATAATTTATTATTATTATTTACACAGAATTATTTTTTTTATGTTATATAAAACCATATAACACCATATAACGCTAAGATATATTATTATTATTATAAAATATTTTGAATGACTAAGGATAAAAAGGATGATTCATCAGATAATGTAGAAACAACAGAAACAAGTGAAGATAATTCTGATAAGGATCCAACATATATTGATGAATATAATGATAATTATGAAGACAATGAAGATGGTGAAAATAGTGAAGAAAATGAAGACTATGAAGACTATGAAGACTATGAAGATTACGATGATTCTGAAAATATTATTAATAATGATATAATTGAACCAAGTGGTGGTTTTTTCAATAAACACGATGAAGATAATCATAATACAAAACAGAAAATATTTTTAATTTTAAATCCACCAAGAAAATCATCAAATAAAAAAATTCAAAAAAAAAAATACGATTTTTATCATAAATATACTCAACAAGAAAGAACTTATTTTGATGAGCTAAGTGAAAATAACAAGGATAAAATTAAAATATTAGAAGATAAAATTAATGATAATATTGTATCTGATGTTCCGATGAGATTTAGGATATTAAATTTGGATATTAATGAAAAAACAAAAAAAAATATTATTAACAAAATTGATAGCTTTAACAACATGTCGCCGTGCTCGAGTGAATACAATAAATTAAATAACTGGCTATTGTCATTAAATAATATACCTTTTGATAAATTTTATGAAATACCTGTTAAAATTAGCGATGGTAATGAAAAGATCTGTGAATTCTTAAATAATATTAGGATAAAAATGGAAAATACTGTATATGGTCATAAAGACGCTAAGGAACAGATTATTCGCGTATTAGCACAATTGATATCGTTTCCGAAGGCCAATGGTTATATCATTGGAATACAAGGTAGTGCAGGTGTGGGTAAAACTAAACTTATAAAAGAAGGTATTTGCAATGCATTAAATTATCCAAATGCATTTATTTCATTAGGAGGTACAGACGATTCATCATTTTTAAGAGGCCACTCTTATACATATGAAGGTGCTACATATGGCAAAATATGTGAGTCATTAATGAAAACGGGAATTATGAATCCCCTATTTTTGTTTGATGAACTTGATAAGGTATCAAATACATATCGAGGACAGGAAATCATAAATACACTAATACATATTACGGATCCAGTGCAAAATGATAAATATAATGATAGGTATTTTGAAGAAATAGATTTCAATATATCGCGATCAATGATTATATTTACTTATAATGATGAAGAATTAATTAATCCAATTTTAAAAGATAGAATGATAGTTATAAATGTCCCTGGGTATAGTAGCGAAGAGAAACTTGTATTGGCGAAAGATTATATTGTACCAGAGATTTTAAAACAATATAATCTCAAAATAAATGATATTGTTTTTAATGATAACTTATTAAAACATATTATACACAATATACCCAATGAAGATGGAGTACGCAATTTAAAAAGAGCTATTAATAATATAATATCATGGATTAATATGATGAGATATGTACCAACTGACTCAATTAAAATTACCTTACCATATAAAGTATCTATAGATTTCTACGATAAATATTGTAAATATAACAATAATAGTAGTTATGAAAAAAATTTGCATCATTTATATATATAATATTTACAATTAATAGTAATATATATGTCTAAGTTTTTATTTTATGGGTGTTGGAACAATATTGATTGTAAAAAAGAATTTATACATCGCGACGCTGTTATAGAATATATTAGAAAATATGAAAAACAAATTGAAAAAATATTTTTAGCAGGAGATAATTGGTATTCGTCGAAAATAAAAGGAAAAGCTAATTTGCAATATTATTTAACAAGTATATTAATGACAGGATATGATAAGTTATATAATTTAAAAAAAGAGTTGCATATTGCCGTAGGTAATCACGATGAAGCAGATGACGAAGATACTTTAGA
>Ga0206131_10005089_pt1 | contig 14075 bp, 34 predicted proteins | sample Helgoland_Spring_FD_148636 | JGI IMG/M metagenome (GOLD analysis project Ga0206131, IMG submission 148636) | Pelagic subsurface seawater microbial communities from Kabeltonne, Helgoland, North Sea - Helgoland_Spring_Bloom_20160517_1 | ecosystem: Environmental > Aquatic > Marine > Epipelagic ...
TTTACAAATGGAACATCTTATGACTGTTCTTTTAGGAATGTTGGGTTTAGGTGGTTTAAGGACTTACGAAAAAATAAAAGATAAAGTAAAGTAATGGCAAAGCAAATAGTTATTAACAAGGTAAAAAACAACGTTAAACGTAAAGGAACTCATAGTAAGAGTAAATCATCAACACTTAAAACTTCTAAAAACTACGTTAAAAAATATCGTGGTCAAGGAAGATAGTGTTTATAACTTCTATTCATAAAAGTTTACATTAATCAAAAAAATGTTGTAATTTTGGTGGGTTAGTGGTAAACTAATTAATAAATTTAACCATTAAATAAATATAATAAATGTCAGAAGATTTAACAATAAGAAATTTAGCAGAAAAAATCGCTAAAGATTTTCAATTATCTGTAAAAGATAGAACAGATAGTATTTTAGAATTAGATGCTATATCATATACTAACTTAGGTATTGATAGCACTAGAATAGAAAAAAATAAAGTTAAGTCAGATAGTAAATATTTATATAAGTTAATTAAAGGTTTTAATGAAACTGATGGTAAACTATTATTGAACCATCTTGATTCGTAAGACAATGCCTAAAACAGCTAAAAAACCTACAAGAAGTAAGCTAGTCAAGAAACTTGATACGGTATTTAGCCAATACATAAGAAGAAGCAATGCGGACAACAATGGATATTGTACTTGTGTTACTTGCAATAAGACTTTCCATTGGAAAGAAATTCAAGCGGGACACTTTATGAGTAGGAAACATTATTCTATACGTTGGGATGAACGTAATGTAAAACCACAATGTGTAGCTTGTAATGTATATAGAGCAGGAGAACAATATAAATATTCTATTTTTTTAGGAAAAGAACTATCTAATGTATTATATTTACAAAGTAAAGATATAGTCAAGTTTACAAACTACGAATTAGAAAATATGATAAACGATTACAGCGAAAGACTGAAAAAGATTACTTGATTTTTTCTTGTATATATTGTTCTTTGTTTGAGAAAAGGGGGTAAAATTAATTTTTTATCCCTTTTTTGTGTTTTGTTAATTTTTTTTTATAAATTTACCTTATGGAACAATATGATAAAATAGCGGAACTCTATGGCGAAGTCTTAGAACTGCGATATGAAAATGAATTACTAAAACAACAATTAATTTTAAATTTAAAACAATGAGCAAAGAAACAAGTATTAACGAAAAGCTGTTTAACTTACAGCAAGAGATCGGAACTATTAGCAAAGACGCTAAGAATCCATTTTACGGATCAAAGTATTTTGATATTAATTCACTTATTAAACAATTACAACCTTTATTAAAGAAACACAGGTTGCTTCTACTACAACCAATTGAAGAAGATATGGTTTATAGTAAGCTAATATGTGTAGATGGAACAGGAGGTGTTATAAGTGCTTTGAAGTTACCAGAAATTACGGACCCACAAAAATTAGGCTCATGTATTACATACTACAGAAGATATACATTAGCAAGTTTACTAGGTTTACAAGCTATAGATGATGATGGTAACTTAAGTAGTAATAGAGTAGTAGAAACAAAAATAGAAAAAAGGACCTTAAATGTAAATACTACAGCTTTTGATAAAGCTAAAGAATTTATAGTTAATGGAGGATCTATAGAAAATATAGAAAAGAAATATACATTAACACAAGATGCGAGAGATGTCCTTTCAAAATTGTAAAATAAAATGTATATATTACACAACTAAATATAAAAATAAAACAGTAAAAATTAGAATTTATGGAAATCAGAGGTACAATCAAGTCAATTCAAGACAAACAAACAATTAGTGACAAATTAAACAAGCAAACTTTTGTTTTAACTACAGATGATAAATATCCACAGGATATTCAAATTGAGTTAATTAATGACAATATAAGTTTAATAAACAATCATAGTGTTGGAGATGTTGTGGAAGTAGGAATTAACATTAGAGGACGTGAATGGATAAATCCAGAAGGTGTAGCTAAATATTTTAATTCTATTCAAGGTTGGAAAGTTGCAACTTATAATGGAGGTATTGATAATGCACAACAACAACCAGCGAGAGAAGAAGATTTTGCATTTTAATTTAATTGGGGGTTAATAGCCCCCTTTTTTTATATATTTATGAGAAAATTAAAAGAAGGAGAAGAATTTCCTTTAGACTTTTGGAATTACAGAGTTAATGCAATTACAGGATATTACATAGAAAAAGAAGATGTTAATTCAAAAGCAATAGAAAGAAAATACAAACAAACTACACAGGCAAAACCAAGATACAAATGATAGCACAAGCAAAACTATTACAAGAAAAGATATTAGACATTAAATATGGTAGAGTTAAAGAAGGATTAAAAATAGACATACCAGAAATAGATGAGCATTTAAGATATAAGCAAGGTAATTTTAATCTTATTATTGGTCATGCTAATGTTGGTAAAACAACAGTTATAATTTATTTATTTGTTTTATGGGCTATTAAACATAAACTTAGGTTTTTAATTTGGTCAAGTGAAAACACACCACAAAGTATAGTTAGAAAAGTTATAGAATTTAAAATGGGTTTACCAATACAAAAAGCTAATGAAAATCAAATAGCAGAAGCAATAGCTTGGTGTGATCAACATTTCAAAATAATAGATGTTGAAGATCTTTATTCTTATAAAAATTTACTTAAAGAAGCTAATCAAATAAAAGATGCTTGGGATTATGATTGTATGCTTATAGATCCTTATAATAGTTTAAGTAAAGATCCTTCATTACAAAAATTACTTGGAAACTCACATGAATACGATTATCAAGTAGCAACAGAGTTTAGGTTATTTGCTAAAAAAAGAAATGTTACTGTGTATCTTAATGCGCATGGTGTTACTTCAGCTTTAAGATCTATACACATGAATGGACATGAATATCAAGGATTATCAAAACCTTTATCAATGGCTGATGTAGAAGGTGGTGGTAAATGGGGAAATAGAGCTGATGATATTATTTGCATACATAGATATACAAGTCATGCAATTGATTGGATGTTTAGCAATTTGTATATTTTAAAGGTAAAAGAAAATGAAACTGGAGGAAGACCTACTGTTCATGAGAATCCATTGAAACTAAGAATGAAAATAAACAATGTTGGATTTGAATTTTTAGGCAGAGATTTAATACACGACCAGAAAACAATACAAAAATTAGATATATGATTTATATAGGATTTTTATTATTAATAGCGCTTGTATTTATAGTTGTAGGACATAATAAAGGTGCTGACATTATGATAAGTCCTATTAAAGGAATAATGTTTGGGTTTTTATATCACAAAGAACAATACGAAGAAGAAGACGAATATACATTACAATGTGTAATATTCATAATTAGTATAACTGTGGTATGGATAAAGAAACTAAATGGCTAGAAAAAGTAGCCGAAAGACATAGTGAGTGGATTAAAATAGTTAATGGCTTTGGCGAATTTAATTATGCTGAAGACATAGTGCAAGAATGTTATTTAACACTGTATAAATATGCAAACGAAGATAAAATTATTAGAAATGGTGTTGTTAGCCGTGGGTATTTGTATTTTACTCTTCGTTCTCTCTATTTCCAATATTATAATAGTAAAAGAAAAATTACTAAAATTTCTATCGATGATGATGAATCTACCTTCCAAATTAAAGACAATTCAGAAGTGGATGAACAAGTAGCTTACAACGAAATTTGTATGTTAATTGATAATCATATAGAAAATTGGCGATGGTATGAAAAAAAATTGTTTATTTTGTATAGAGATTCTAATTTAAGCATAAGAGGAATAGCTGCTGAAACAGGAATAAGTTGGGTAAGTATCTACCATACATTAAAAGATGCTAAAAATGAAATTAAAGAAATTTTTAATGAAGATTATTTAGATTATAAAAACCAAGATTATGAAAGAATCAAAAAAACCAAAAGACAAAAGGAGTAAAGCTTACAAAGAGTGGGTAAAAAACCATGAATCAAAAAGTGAAGGTGTTGGAGATACAGTTGCAAAGATTACAAAAGCAACAGGAATAGAAAAAGCTGTTAAGTTTTTAGCAGGAGAAGATTGTGGGTGTGATGAAAGAAAGAAAACATTAAATCATATATTCCCATACCAAAAGCCTTTATGTTTTACAGAAGATGAATACAACTATTTATCAGAACGTATTGGAAAGATAAACCAAGTTACAGTACCTGAACAAAAAGAACTATTAGTTATTTACAACAGGGTATTTAAAGACAATAGAGAATTGACAAGTTGTAGTAGTTGTTTTTTAAATGGTGTTTGGAAGAAGTTAGAACGAGTATTTAAAGAATATGAATAAAAAACTAAACAATATCAAGGAATTTGAGTATTATACGAACTTTAATTTAATTGGTGAGCATATTATTAAGAATAAGAAACTAAAACCTGAAAACCAAGCGTTAAACGATATGTACTATGCGTGGCAAGAAGTAGGATTTTATGTACACAACTTGATTAGTAATGAAAGGGCGTATGAACAATCATTAAGCGAATATAGAAGTGATAAAACAAGAGCTGTTATACGTGCTAGAGAAGCTGAAAGTAAAATAGCTGAACTACAAAGAAAAATTGATAAACTACAAACAAAAATAAATGTTGGTCTTTAAGATTATTTTGGGATATGGAATTTTAAGATTGTTTGAAGCGATGATAGTAAAAGCAATAAAAGATAAATCAAATAGTTATGAGTGATTCAATAAAGAAGTACGAAGAAATGATGGAAGATGGTAAGTGGTCTACAGATAGCACAGGATATTCTTATAATAATTTACCTAAAGATCCAATAGTATTAAGTGTAATAGATAAATATAAGTCACGTTCAAGAGATGGTATTATAAAATATGGTACAACTTTACACGATAGTCCTGATGGTTTCTATGCTTTTCTTACTCACTTACAGGAAGAACTTATGGATGCTACTTTATATATAGAGAAACTAAAACAACAGAAATGAAAGAACAAACATTAGTAAAAATGCAGTACGACCTTAAATTAGTACAACAAGCATTAGTGGTTGCTTTAAATAAAATTGAAGTAATTGAAAAAAAATTAGAAAAAAAATAGTAGTTGTTCAAAAATTGTTTATATTAGCATTATAATTTAAAACAAAGAACAATGAAATACAATACATCTTTACACGAGTACTTTAATCAACATAAAAATCTTAGCAAATTATTTAGTGATATGGATGAGGTAGATGTTGAGATTGATCCGCTACATAACAAAAAACTATATTTTAAAAGTTTAGGTTTTAGTGATGAAAAAATAAAACAATTTCTTAATGAACGATAATTGGTACTATTCATTAATGACTACTGAAGAACTTACATTGGTAGTAAATGACTCATCACATTTAAATGGTTATCGTGATAGATGCAAAGAAGAATTAATTAAAAGAGAACAAGAACAAATAGAATTTATTAAATTATGAATATACTAGAAAAAGCAAATGAGATAGTAAATACTAGATCAGAAGAAAAAGAACGTATGTATGGTCCTTTTGAAGAAGGAATGGAAAGAGCTGCTATGATAGCATCGGGTTGTACAGGTAAGAATTTAACAGCGAGTGATATGTATCTATGCCTTGTAGCTTTAAAGCTATCTAGACAATCTTATAATCACAAAGAAGATAATTTATTAGATGCAGTCGCGTATTTAGGTTCTTTAAATAATTATAAAAACAAATAACAATGAGAATATCTATATTATTAGGAAGAGGTGTAGAAGGATGTGGTGTTACAAGATTTGCCACAGAGTTTCAAGATTACTTAATGTCTCAAGGTTACGAATGTAATACTTACGCTAGTTTAGATAAAAAGTGGGGTAGAAAAAATAGTCAAAACGTAAACATTATTGAATTTACTAATGAAGAAATAAATAAAATAAAGAATAAACTTAATGAAAGTGACATTGTATTTTATCAATCTTTACCTAGTAAATCAAACTCAGATATATATAAAGAAAAGTTTTTTAATGAATTAGTTGTTAATGTAACTAAACCAATAAAGATAATTTTCCAAAATGACCATCATGTTATGAGTTTAAATAGAAATCATAACTTGTGGGAAACTGTAGATAATGTTGATTGTGCTTTTACTTTTGGAAAAGGAACTGTGTTTTATAAAAAAATACAAGATTATAATATTACAACACCAGTTAAATTTTTTAACAATGGACATGATTTTAATAAATTAAAACACTTAGTAAAAAAAGATCAAATAAAAAAAGTTTCTTACTTAGGCAGGTTTGCAACCTTTAAGGATCCTAAAAGAATGATATATTTACAACCGATGTTAAAGGAACATGGTATATATTCAGAAGCTCGTGGTATTGAAAAATCAATAGGCGCCAAATGTAAGTTTTTTTCTAAAAATGAAAAGAACATTAAAGACGGTGAATTTGAAAATATCATGTATAGATCTAAAAGTATTGATGATGAACAGGATATAAACTTTTTGAATGTATACGGACCTTATGAAAGGTTAAGCACTTTAGAATTATTATCAAATAATATGTTTGGTGCTAATTTTTTTAACTTACCCGTTAATCAATATAGTAATATATTAGAATATTCTACATTAGAAATGATTAACGTTGGAATGATAAACATAGTTGATAAACATTGGGCTGAAAATAATTATCATATAGAAGGTGATAGTTTCTTTGACCTAGATTGTTTTATTTATAGTGATAGAAATAATTTACAAGACACTGTAGATCAAATAGTTATGTTATCAAATGATAGAGATTTAAGAAGTAAAAAAAGAAGATTAGCTTATGAGGTTGCAAAAACACACTGCAGTGTTGAAGTGGCTTTTAAAGACTTAATAGAAAAATCTAAAAAAATAACAAAACGTGAAAAAGAATCAACATTATTATTTTAAATTTGCGGGTATAATAATAAAAGGTAAATTTATTAAAGAAGATATATTAAATGATAATACAAAAGTATTTATGTTTAACGATGGTAAATTTACATACCCAATTAGAAAAGAAAACTTATGTGGCAATTTGAAACAATAACAGAGGCATTTGAACATTACTACGAAAGGTTAGATAGTCAACCAGAATTTAATGGTACTAAAGCTTTTTATAATCAAATGTTTACTATTACAGATACAACTGATAAAATAGTAAGAACTCCATGGCGTAACTTTAAAATAGACTATGCTGAAAAAGAATGGGAATGGTATTTAAGTAAAAATCCATCAGCTGAAAGTATAGCAAAAGTAGCTAAGATTTGGTATAATCATATGGACGAACGTGGATATGTTAACTCTAATTATGGATTTCAATGGAGTCGTAATGATCAATTGGGTTATGTAGTTAGAGAACTTCAGCGTGATAAATATTCAAGACGTGCAGTAATATCTATATATGATGGAAAAGAGCATGAAAAGTATTCTAAAGATACACCATGTACTTTAAGCATACAATTCTATTTTACACCCGATTCTGATAAATTGCATATGACTGTATTAATGAGATCAAATGACTTATGGTTTGGGTTTTGTAATGATGCATATTGTTTCTTAAGTTTGCATGATATTGTATGTAGTTATTTAAAAGTAGATAAAGGTTTTTATACTCATTATGCACAAAACTTACATATTTACGAAAGACATTATAATAAAATGACAAAATAATGTATACATGTTAAGAAATTGTTTATATTAGCCATATATTTAAAAACAAACAATTATGAATTTATTACACGGAATTAAATTTGAACATATTGGTTACTTTGTAGAATATATGCAAGGTAATAAATATATTGGATCTGTTAATTTAGAAAAAGCAGATAGAGAAATTATTGGTTACTATGGTAGACAAGATCATATAGCAACTGAAGATATTATTTTCAAAAACAAACGTATATGTAAAGGTGAATCATATCACACAAGATTATATCCTTTATGTGGTCGTTCTAATTTTAACCCTAAAAATATAACAACGTTATGAGATTAAATAATGAGTTTGAACCTATTAGAGAATGGGCAAGAGACAAAGGAATATTAGATAAAGGAGATGCAAAGACTCAATTTGTAAAACTTTTAGAAGAAGTTGGTGAATTATCACATGGAATATTAAAGCAAGATAGATTAGAAATAGAAGATGCTATTGGAGATTGTGTTGTTGTATTAACTAACTTAGCTTACTTATGTAATACTAGTATAGAATCTTGTATTGAAGGAGCTTATTCTGAAATATCAGGTAGAACTGGTAAGATGGTTAATGGAACATTTGTAAAAGATAAATAATGATACAAGTAGTAAAACAACCTAACTGGAAACATATAACATTTAAGACTCCTAAGCTAAACTTTCTTAATTGGGCTTTAGAACAAGGTGGTGTTGATATAATTATTGATGATAATAGTTATAAGTTTGAAACACAAAACGAGTTAGAAGCTTTAAGGATAAATCTAGTACCATCATTTAAAGGACCAGAATCATGTTTTGTTCCTGTTAGTGATATGAAATCAATATATGTAAAAAGCAAAGAAAGAATGGAGAAAATTAAATTATTAAATGGAGCAGTATGGAATAAAGAAGAATTATTGTCAAAGATGTATGATGATTCCTTTTATTATGGAGAATTAGGAAAATATGCTTTAAGTAGTTCAGCTATTAAATCTTTAATGGATTCACCTAAAAGTTATGCAAGATCTTTAAACTTTCATTCTGATTCTGGAGCATTTAAAACTGGTAGACTAATTCATTTAGCAGCTTTAGAACCAGAAAAGTTAGATACATTATGTCATGTAGTAGAAGTACAATCAGCAGTAACTAAGAAATATAAAGAAAAGGTAGCTGAAGTAGGTAGTTCTCAATTTGTATTTACAAGAAAAGAATATGACAAAGCAATGTATACTGTAGATGCTTTATTACAAAATGATGTTTGGCAAGAATTAACAAGAGGAGCTCAATTTGAAAAACCAGCATTTGATATATTAGAAGGATTTCCTTTTAGAGCTAAAGCAGATGTACTAGGTTTTGACTATATTGCTGATTTAAAAACAACAAGTGATCTTAAAGGATTTACTTGGGCAGCTCAAAAATATGGATATGATGTTCAAGTATATATTTATTGTAATTTATTCAAGGTTGATTATAAAGATTTTAAATTTTTCGTAATAGATAAATCATCAGGAGACCTAGGTATATACGATGTGAAAGAAAGCTTTTATAATTCTGGCAAAGATAAAGTACAATATGGTTTAAGAATATTCCAAAAATACTTTGTTGAGCAATCAGAAAAGATAAATGAATATGTTATCCAAGGCACACTTGAATAAAAAACTAATAGAAGAGTTTTACTTACTTGCTTTAATAGATATAGCCAATGGTAAAGATATATCAGAACTCGAAGAAGCTATTGATTTATATGAAGAAGTAGAAGAATACGAAGCTTGTGCAGGAATATTAAAAGCAATACACGAATCAGGTTATTTAACACTAAAAGAATTAATATATAAAATAAATGATACACCAGACAATTAAGAAATTAGTAGAAGACTACTATACTTTAAAAATAGATTCAAAAACTCGCAAAAGAGAATACATTGAAGCAAGAGCAATATACTATAAACTATTAAGAGATAATTCAAGAATGAGTTTATCAGCAATAGGTAAAACAATGAATAAAGATCATGCTACAGTATTATATACGATTAATAAAATAGATGATTGGGTTCAATATGATAAACAACTTAGACAAGACTACGAAACATTAACTAGTAGACTTAAACATGCTATGATGTTAAACCCAGAACAATTCAAAGAATCAATTAATATAGAAGGATTTTATGAAATAGAATATAAGAAGTTAGAAGAAAAACATAATCACGTAGTAAACAAAAGTGTTGCAAAAGCATTAGCAGAAGAAGCTAAGAAATATGATATACTATTAAACAAATATAACTTCTTAAAATCACGTCTAGAAAAGTATGAACCAAAACGTGTTAATAGTACTGAATTTGATTTAGTTTAGGGAAAATATAATTTTCTATTAACAAAAATACTAAAATATTATTGTTTAATTAATTAATGTATTTTAATTATGGATGGTAGAAAAAACAATGGTGGTCACTCAACTAAAGGATATGCAGGTAGAAAACCTAAATCTGAAGAGATAAAACTTGTAGAAAGATTAAGTCCTTTAGAAGATGATGCATTAAAAGCTTTAACAGAAGGTGTACAATCAGGTGATATTAAATGGGTTCAATTATACTTAAACTATTATTTAGGTAAACCAAAAGAAACTAAAGATATTACTATTAATGAGGATCTTCCACTCTTTATAGATTAGTATGCAGGTTCAGAAAACCTTAGCATTAACTAAATTAAGACAATTAGGTAATAGAGTAAAGATAGTTAGAGGTGGAACCTCAGCAGGAAAGACTATTTGTATCTTGTTAATCTTAATAGATTATGCTATTAAAAATCCAGGTAAAGAAATAAGTATAGTATCTGAGTCAATCCCTCATCTTCGTAGGGGCGCTCTAAAGGACTTTCTTGGTATTCTTAAAGGACTAAATAGGTATAAGGAAAATCAATTCAATAGGAGCACCTTAAAGTATTTATTTACTAATGGTAGTTATATTGAGTTCTTTAGTACAGACCAACCAGATAAATTAAGAGGAGCAAGAAGAACAGACTTATATATTAATGAGTGTAACAATGTACCTTATGATGCATATAATCAATTAGCAGTTAGAACTTCAGGTTATATATGGTTAGACTATAATCCATCAGCTTTGTTTTGGGTAGACAGAGAATTAGTAGGTCAAGAAGACACTGACTATATTACTTTAACTTATAAAGACAATAATGTATTACCAGTTTCTATTGTTAAAGAAATAGAGAAAGCAAAAGAAAAAGGAAAAACTTCAACGTATTGGGCTAATTGGTGGAGAGTGTATGGATTAGGAGAAACAGGTAACTTAGAAGGTGCTTGTATTCCTGATTGGAAAGAGATAGACAATATACCAACAGATGCTAGACTATTAGGTTACGGTATGGACTTTGGTTACTCAGTTGATCCTACTACATTAATTGGTTTATATAAATGGAACAATGCATATATTTATGATGAGGTTCTATATAAGAAAGGAATGCTAAATAGAGACATTAGTAGATTCTTAAGTAGTAATGATATAACTCAAAGCATAGTTGCAGACTCTGCAGAGCCTAAGTCGATAGCAGAATTACAAGGTTATGGACATACAATATATGGAGTAAGTAAAGGTAGAGACTCTGTAGTGTATGGAATTAACTTAATAAACCAAAATGAAATATATGTAACTGCAAGAAGTAAAAATCTTAAAAAAGAACTTGGTGGTTATATATGGTCAAAAGATAAAGAAGGTAATACATTACAGAAACCTACTGGAGCTCATCCAGATTGTATAGATGCTGCTAGATATATATTAACAGACCAATTAGAGAATCCTAATAAAGGAGAATACTACATTTATTAAATGTTAAAGTTTTGTTAAAATAGTATAGTTAATAAAATGTTTATTATATTAGCACTATTAATAACAACAAAACAATTATACAAATGGAATCATTTACAAATACATTCGACATATCTTTTAATCCTACAGGTAGACCAAGCAAGAAAAGGGCAAGGCTTACAATAATACTTGAAAACATAACAACAGTACAAGCAGCAAAAGAATTTTTATGGTTTCAACACGGTATCCACGCTACAAGTATTAGTAGATTAGATTAGATTAACTTAAAAAACAGGGGGAGGCAACTCCCCTTTTATTAACCAATAATTATATTATGAAAAACAATAGATTAGAAACAAGAATTTTAAAAGCTATGTTTAGTTATAAGAACATTGCAATAGGTACAGCTTGGTGTTTAACAGCTTATGGATCAATGTATGTTTGGATGTGGATAATGATTTTTATATTTGAATAGTAATTGAAAGATCACGAAATGAGACAATCATGTTGGTACGAAAAGATTTATGTAGTACAAAGACCAGTGGTAAAAGGTATGAAGAATGTAGATGTAAAGTTAGACTTAGATGTCAGAGGTCAACTAATAGAAGGTAAACATACTTACAAACAAAACAGTATTGAGTTAGAAAATAAGATTACAGAAGCTTATGAATATTGTTATAAAAGATTTATATTAGGACATTAAGACTTTCATTTGGGTAAGTTGGGAATTAGGTAGCAGAAATGTTACCTTTTTCTTTTTATACAAATTAGTAACTTAATTATTGTATATATATGAAGATTGAAATAAACGTACCTGATACACTTAAAGAAATTACTTTAGGTCAATATCAAAAGTTTGAAAAGCTAAACACTAAAGAAAATCAAGATACTACCTTCTTACTTCAAAAGATGGTGCAGATATTTTGTAACCTTGATTTAAAGGATGTAGCAACAATTAAATACAAAAGCGTACAAGAGATTGTAATGCACTTAAATAAAGTGTTTGATAGTAAACACACATTAATACCTACTTTTGAATTAGGGGGTGTTAAAATGGGTTTTATACCTGTACTAGATGATATGACACTTGGAGAATATATAGACCTTGACGAAAACTTAGGAGATTGGCAAACAATGCACAAAGCAATGAGTGTACTATATAGACCAATCACATTCAGCAAAGGACATAAATACCAAATAGAAGAATATACAGGAATGGTAAATGCCGAAGCAATGAAACAGGCACCTTTAGATGTAGTGTTTGCTGCTATGGTTTTTTTTTATCATTTAAGCAACGAGTTAACACAAACTATCCTGAATTATTTACAGAAGGTAACGGAGAAAGAACTGACTATTCAACAGAAGCAAACTTTGGGAATAAATGGGGATGGTATCAATCGGTCTATGGAATCGCTAAAGGGGATGTTACCAAGTTTAATAACATTACAAAACTAAATGTACATGAATGTTTAATGTATTTAGCATTTGAAAAAGATAAAAACGAACTAGAAAAACAATTAATAAAACGTAGATGAAAGGTTTTTACAATTTAACGGAAAAGATAAAAGATGCTTTAGATGCAGAACCATTTGTAAATACTGTTACATTTGGAAGTTTAGACGATGTAGATTTAAGTAAACAAACTATATTTCCATTATCACATATCATAGTAAATAATACAACAGTAGGAACTAAAACAGTTACTTTTAACATTAGCATTTTGGCTATGGATATTGTAGACATTAGCAAAGAAGAAACTAGTGATGTATTTATGGGAAATGATAATGAACAAGATGTATTAAATTCTCAATTGTTTTTATTAACTAGAATAATAAATTCTTTACAGCGTGGAGATTTATATACAGAACTTTATCAAGTTGAAGGAGATGTAAGTTGTGAACCATTTGTAGATAGGTTTGAAAACAAATTAGCAGGATGGGCAGCAACCTTTGATGTAGTAATACAAAACGAAATGACAATATGCAGTTAAAGGAAACACAAAAAGTACTTGAAGCGTTTAAAGACTTTGTAATACAACAAGCAAGAACTAGACTTACTAAAAACAAAAAGAACGTTTCTAAGGAACTTTATAATAGTTTAAGGGGTAATGTAAAGGAGATGCCTAATTCTATTGCTGTAGACTTTGAAATGGAAGAATATGGAGTATATCAAGACAAAGGAGTAAGTGGTACAGAAAAGAAATATAATACACCTTATAGTTATAAGTCTAAAATGCCACCTATTAAACCTTTAGCGGATTGGGCAAAAAGCAAAAACATAAGATTAAGAGACGAACAAGGAAAGTATAAAAAAGGTAATTATAATACAATAGGATATTTAATAGCAAGAAGCATATATAAAAAAGGTATTAAACCATCTTTGTTTTTTACTAAACCATTTGAACAAGCATTTAAAAAGTTACCTGATGAATTAACAGAAAGTTTTGGTTTAGATGTAGAAGATTTTTTAGCATTTGCATTAAAACAAGATAGATTAAAAAACAAATAAAATGGCAAACATATTACTTAGAAGTCCAAGATACGAATACAATATTCAAGCAGGTTCAACTTATGCA
>Ga0206131_10005094_pt1 | contig 14067 bp, 13 predicted proteins | sample Helgoland_Spring_FD_148636 | JGI IMG/M metagenome (GOLD analysis project Ga0206131, IMG submission 148636) | Pelagic subsurface seawater microbial communities from Kabeltonne, Helgoland, North Sea - Helgoland_Spring_Bloom_20160517_1 | ecosystem: Environmental > Aquatic > Marine > Epipelagic ...
CTCAGATCTGGCTTGATAATCTTCTTCATCAAGTCGTGTGAGATCGAAGTCGAAAGCACTAGCAGCAAGCCTGCCGCGGTCGAGAGTGCCGCGGCTATACAGCCTGCCATCAGCAACGAAATCACCCACATCGGCAACCCTGCCATGTGCGGGTTCGCCATCACCATAATATCATTACCAAACCACAACTCGTTCGGGTTGGAGTTATCACCTTTATTAGCCAGTAGTCGTTGACCGAGCGAACCGATACGCTGCTCCTCTGGCGCGTCATAGACCGGATACGCTGGCGCCTTACCTTGAAAAACACTGTTCGAGCCGATCTCGGATTTTGCCGGCCCAAAATATTGGATCACACCGTCGTTGTTCTTATCGACCCATGCCATCTGGCCAGTTGCCTCGAAATCTTTAAACCATGCAGGCGCTTCCGTATAGCTGGTCTGGTGCAGGTTGTTGATCAGGTTGACGCGAGAGAACGCACCAATCGCGGGTGCCGTGAGATAAATCACTGCAATAAACAGCAGCGTCCAACAAGCCGACTTACGCACCGCGCCGACATTCTTAACCGTGAAGAAGCGTACGATCACGTGCGGCAAACCCGCCGTGCCACACATCAGTGCCGCAGTGATGCAAAACATGTTTATCTTCGAGAGCTTACCAGCGGTGAATTCCTGAAAGCCAAGTTCGAGATTGATATTATTCAGCTTCTCAAAAAATGGAATGACCTCAGCATCGGCAGTATAGTTACCAATCAACCCAAGTTGCGGAATTACATTCCCCGTCAACGCCATCGCAATAAAGACCGCAGGAATCGTATAGGCAAAAGCCATCACACAGTATTGAGCGACCTGCGTATAGGTAATGCCCTTCATGCCGCCTAAACCCGCGTAGAAAAACACGATCGACGCGCCAGCCAGCACCCCGGCTGGTATCCCAATCCCGAATAGCTGCGAAAACACCACACCCACGCCACGCATTTGGCCCATGATGTAAGTCATGCAAATAAAGATCGCGCAAATCACCGCCACACCGCGCGCCAGCTTTGAATAATAGCGGTCGCCAATAAAATCAGGCACGGTCGCCTTGCCAAATTTACGCAGGTAGGGAACCATTAGGATAGTCAACAAGACGAAACCACCGGTCCAGCCCATCAAGAAACGCGACGCATCATAGCCGCTCAGAGCGACCGTGCCCGCCATCGAGATAAACGTCGCGGCCGACATCCAATCCGCCGCAGTGGCCATACCATTAGCAAGTGGTGACACGCCACCGCCAGCCGTATAATATTCCTTAGTCGAACCCGCGCGGGATTTAACCGCGATGCCAATATAAATGGCAAAAGAGAGACCGATAAAAATGAAATTTAGGTGATCTTGCGTCATCGTATATATCCGCGTTATTTATGTTCAGTATAGCCGTGCTTGGCGTCGAGACGGTTCATCAAGAACGCATACACCAACAACAATAAGACGAAACAGATGATCGCGCCTTGCTGCGCCATCCAGAACCCGAACGGTGCATTGCCGACTTGTGGCGCATTGGCATCTAGCCATTCACGAAAAATGATACCACAGCCGAAGCTAACAGTGAACCACACGGACAACAGCCCTAAAACAATTTTGAGGCACGCCTGACGATGTACTCGAGGATGATCGATTTTCATAACTTGAGGGGTAGAGGTAATTAATGAAACTACACGAATCAATAACCTAGCCGTGCCCTGCAATGCAAGAAGGGATGCAGAAAAGATACAGACTAACATTCTGAACGCCTGCGGCAGAGCGCCCTGCTGGACTCTGAATGGTGTCGCGCCGCCCTGCCGACACGTTGTACGAGCTCAGACTGGATCTTAGTCCAACGCTACTTCGTTGGCCCAAATGTCTGCAAGCTTCTGACGGCGGCGGATCAAATGTGGCACCTTTGCCGCATCGAGCATGATTTCGGCGGCTTCGGGATAAGAGTTATAGTGCTTGGTCGACATCGCCGCACAATACGCACCCGCGCCATCAATTACACACAAATCGCCGATCTGGCACAGCGGCAATGCACGTGTCGCCAATAATTCAGGATCTCCCGGTGCAGGCGTCAGAATGTCGCCTGACTCGCAGCAATGCCCGGCGATCACATAAGCGCGCGTTTCGGTGGCGGCCTCGGGCTGGAGGATGTAGATCGGGTGCTGCGCACCATAAATCGACGGACGTAAGATCTCTGTCATCCCGGTATCGAGCTTGAGGAAATCATAGCCATCCGCTCCGGTGCTGACCACGTCCTGCACGGTGGACAACACCGCACAGGTGTTTGCCAACAAATATGTGCCTGGCTCAATTTCCAAACGAATCTCGCGACCCGTGGCCTGGGCAAATTCGCGAAACATTTCCGCCACGGGCGCCCCGCACTGCTGCAGGTCTGTGCCGACTTCGCTCTCCATGCGCGCCACCTTGTAGCCGCCACCAAGATTGAGCGCCACCACGTCAGGAAACTGGCGCACCAGATCCAGACTCATGCCAGAAATTTTTTGCCACACCGCGGGATCACTGCCCGAACCGATGTGCGTATGAATACGAATCACCTGCAAGCCATACTGAAGCACAATCGCCTGCACCTGATCAATCCATTCATGCCAGATGCCGAAGCTCGAAGCAGGGCCGCCGACATTGGTGCGGTTGTTGCCACCTGAACCAGAGCCAGGATTAAAGCGCAGGCCGATCGTTTTCCCTGGGCAGGCTTGGCCGAAACGCTCCAACTGACTCAGGGAGCAGGCATTAATCTCAATTCCCAGCTCGTAGAGTTCTGCAAAATCAGCTGGCAACTCCTGCGTGCTCAGGCTGATATTTGCTGCTGGCACGCCGGCGGCAATCGCACGACGCACCTCATGCCCCGAGCTAGCGTCAATCTGTAGACCCGCCTCATTGAAAATTTTAAGTATCGCGGCATTCGGCGATGCCTTCATCGCATAGCGCGCGGTCAAACCAAAGGCATTCGGAAATGCCAGCACCGCGGCGGCATTCGCTTTCAAAGTTGCCATGTCATATACATACACGGGCGTGCCGAAGTCGTCCGCGATTGTGCGTGCGGTCGTGTAATCAAGAAATCTGGGCTGCGATAAGTTGGCCATGCCGAAGAAGCAAAGACGGTTCCCGCTCGCTGGCAAGCGTGATGTCTTCGATCCTATGCGGCGCCAAGCGTATTTGCCAGTCACTTTTATCGCTTCCCTCTTGCACTCGAAACAGTTCAGGTTTGTTTGAAAGTATGTTGATTCTTCTATCTCCCGCAAAGTCTCTCGACTATCAGGCCCCACTACTCACTAGCAAAGCGACGCAACCGCGTCTGGCTGCGCATTCTGCCGAATTGATTCATCAGCTGAAAGCCCTCAGCCCTGAAGCGGTCGGTACGCTTATGCGCATTAGCCCCAAACTCGCGGAGCTCAACCATGCACGCTATCAGAACTACCAGCCGAGCTTCACCGAAGCAAATAGCCGCCAAGCGATTCTGGCATTTACCGGCGACGTCTATCAAGGCATGGCACTTGCCGATTGGTCGGCCGAAGATTTCGCTGCCGCGCAACAACAAATTCGTATTCTATCCGGTCTCTACGGCGTCCTGCGGCCGCTGGACCGCATGCAGCCCTATCGCCTAGAGATGGGTACGAAGTTCGAAAATACCCGCGGCGACAATCTCTACCAATTCTGGGGTTCGACCATCACTAAACTTCTGAACAAGGATCTGAAGGCCTCTGCTCGCGACCTGGTCGTCAACCTCGCCTCGAACGAATACTTCTCGTCCGTTAAGCTCAAGGAGCTCAACGGACAGCTCATCACTCCCGTCTTTAAGGATGCAAAGAACGGTACCTTTAAAATCATTTCGTTTTACGCGAAAAAAGCCCGCGGCATGATGGCCGACTATATCGTCCGGAACAAAGTGCAGACCGTCGCAGGCTTGAAGGCGTTTAACACCAACGGCTATCAATTCGACGCAGCAGCATCTGAAGGTAACACGATCGTGTTCCTGCGTGCGGAACAAAAGTAAAGCGCGTGGGCGACCCGCCCACGGCACATCTCGCAACGAGGGCGAGTCGCCCGCCCTCTTGTCGAAAACAAGGTGCCGCCCCCACTCCGACCATCCGGATTTCGCAGTTGCCCGAGTTATTCGAGCCACTAGGCTTCACGGTCTATGGAAAATCACGACGAGCTAAGCGAATCTGCAACTGAGGCCGAAAACCTAGCAACACCAGTCCTTCCAGCGACTGAGGTCAAAGCCGACTACACCACCGGCATGCTGTGTCACTTACTAAGCTTAACCCTACTGATCGGCGTGCCGCTCGGCAATATTCTCGGCCCTCTCATCATCTGGCTCATCAAGCGCGACGAGGACCCATTCGTCGATCTCTGCGGCAAGGAGTCACTCAACTTTCAGATCTCGATGACGATCTACATCGTTATCGCTGGCATCTTAATTTTTTTCATCGTCGGCCTGTTCATAATCCCCGCCTTGATGATTCTAAACATCGTCTATACCATCATAGCCGCGATTAAAGCGAGCAAAGGCACCAGCTACACTTACCCATTGTCTATCCGTTTCATTAAATAAACTAAATTGCACTCAACGCATTCGGGTACAAAGCAAGTATCGACGAGGCTTTGCGCATCGCACTATTCTTGGCCATAGCACGCCCGCACGCCGGCGACCACTGCGTCCGCGTACTGCAGTAGAATATCATCCTCGGCGAGCGCACGGCCCGTAGCTCGATTTGCTAACGCCGACTGTAGCCGACCATACGCGCCGACACTGTTCGCGACATAAGGCTCCAACAGCACCGTTGGGCACTCCGCCATACGTAGTAATAATAGATTACGCGCAAACATATAAGGCTGCTGCGAACTCAATAAAATCGCGTTATTCCTCCGATAACTAGCTGCTGGTAGATCGGTCGCCTCCGCCAAAGCGGTCGCCAACGCGCCGCCCAGTAACCGCTCTGCAGGACCACTGCCATTCGTCAACTTTACCGCCAATTGCTCCAGCTGGTTCTCGGCCAGCAGTTCATCATCGCTCAAACAGCCAAAAATTAGCACGTGTAGATTATTTGCATCCACCAGTCGAAGCATCGCGTTGCCGCTGTCGCTTGCTTCACTTTCATTCTCTGTGGGCCAAGCCGCCGCATTAATATGCAAAGAAATCAGCGCATCCGGCTGAACTTCTCGATTCACTAATCGTGCTCGTTCCATCAAGTCTCCCTTTACAATTGATAAATGAACCGCCCGCACTCGAACCGCACAGCCGTACTCCCAGAGGGCAGAGAGCGAGGACTCATTCGGCGGCGAGACCTGCTCTGCAGCCAATTCCAAATACTCCACTGGGTTATTTGGATTAACCCGCAACGCCGCCTCCCGCAGCAGTGTGACCTTAGCGCCCAGCGCCATCAATTTCGTCCGAGCAAGCTCCGCGACTGCGAGAACTAACTCCCCCTCTCGCACATAGAAATCATCTTCTGCAATTCGGAACTGCCGACCTTCGGCGGCGGCCCACTGCCCGCCGATGTGTCCAGGATCCAACGCGATATGCAATCCAGCTAAAGGCAAGTCACCATCACCACGCTGCAACGCAATTTCCTCTGCCGTACGCCAATAGCGCGACTCCGCCCGCTGTGCAAGCGCATCTACATCGACTACCGACTGCCAGTTCGCGTACGGCGCATAACGCGTGGCCAGATCAGATGCCAGCACAGGCGCTTGCGCAGCCGACAACGTCGCTAACAATCCGACACACAATAAATAACCCACGACAAACCGCAATAACATGCTGATAGACAGAACAAATCTGCCCCGACAGACAACCCAGCATTCATAAAATCTGTTTCGTGGCGTCCTACTATACAGTCAGTCGATCCATCATTGCTTTAAAATCTGCCGGTAGCGGAGCAACAAACTCCATCTCTACGTCACGCTCGGGATGTTGCACATGCAACTCAGTCGAGTGCAGCATGATACGTGGCACATCGATTCCTCTTAATCGGCTTGGCTTATAGCCATAAGTCGTATCGCCCAACAGTGGATGGTTCATACCACTCATATGCACCCGGATTTGATGCGTGCGTCCAGTGTGGATCACACAACTCACGAGCGCAACTTGACCGCCAAAACTATGCTCCACAGACCAATCAGTCTTAGCCTCTTTACCCATTGCCATAATCGCCATACGCGTGCGCACCACGCTATGTCGCCCAATCGGGCCATCGCAAGTACCCGCCGTTTGACGCGGCGTACCGAGCACCAGCGCCATATAGCGTTTATACGTTTCACGCGCGCTAAAAGATGCGACTAACTTATGATGCGATCGATCCGTCTTCGCTGCCACGATCAGACCAGTCGTCTCCTTGTCTAATCGATGCACAATCCCAGGCCGATCTGGCGCACCAATACTACTCAAGTTACCATTAGTATGATGTAATAACGCATGCACTAAAGTGTCCTCTCCGGTGCCAGTACCAGGATGTGTGACCATGCCCGAAGGCTTATTGACCACCACGATCGATTCATCTTCGTAAATAATACTAAGCGGAATATCCATCGGCTTCGGCCCCTCGCCCAAAACCACTTCTTCAAGCACTGCGCGCAACACGCCCTGACGATTCACCTTGAAGCGCTTATCAATGATCTCGCCATCAAAAGTCACTAGCTCCGCTTCAAATGCCTTCTGCAATCGGACACGACTGATGTCATCAAACTCTGCGGAAAAAATCTTATCCGCACGTCCGGACTTCACATCCTTAGGCACAGTAAATTCAATGATACGATCAGGCATTCCGGACAATGATGCGACTGCTACTCAGTTTGCGAGCCTACATTCGTTTCTTCAAAAGGAATCACACTTAAAACACTACCACTCATCCTCAACTCAGCCGTCAGCGATTAAGCCGAGGCAACCGACAACCCACGTGCTGTCTCACAATCTTTAGCAATCTGCAGCTTTAACGCATCCACAGATGCAAATTTTTGTTCAGGCCGAATAAAACGTAACCACTCGACCTCGATCGAGTCGCCGCTATCCAGCTTCGTGTCGTCCAGCGCATGCACCTCCAGCGCTGGCAATTGGTCTGCCTCCGCCACCGTCGGTTTAACGCCATAATTCGCCACTGCAAATGCCCATGGCTGATCTGCCGCGCCGCGGAAGCGCACATGGTAAACCCCGAAGCTCGGCCGACACTCTGGATCCCATGGCAGGTTCAAGGTTGGAAAGCCAATCTCACGACCCAACCGAGCTCCACCGACAACGCGCCCGTTCGAGTAATAGTTATAACCGAACAAATCATTCACCGCATCGATTCGACCCGACGCGAGATCTTGCCGAATACGTGTGCTACTAATCGGCTCTCCATTGTGCTTAATACGTTCTACACTAAACACCCCAAGCCCAAGCTCATTGCCTGACTCGATCAAAGTCGCGACACTGCCAGTGCGCATCTTGCCGAATCGAAAATTCTCGCCAACGTAGATTGATTTCAATGCCGGCAAGGCGGCTTTCAAATTTCCTAAAAAGTCCTCCGCTGGAATTGCCGCGAACACACGATCAAAGTGCTTTTGGATCACCACATCCACGCCGACAGTGTGTAGCATCGACGTCTTGAACTCCATAGGCATCATCAACAGCGTCGGCGCATCTGGACGAAACAATCGACTCGGGTGCGGATCAAATGTCAGCACCCCACTCACGCCTCCCGACCGCTGCGCCGAAAAAACCGCCGATTCGATCACCGCCTTATGGCCGAGATGCACCCCATCGAATACTCCAATGGCTAAATGTAACTCACCCGTCAGGCCAGCTAGTTCCTCAAAGCGTTCGACGTGGGCAGGAAGTTGCATCATTAAAAAATTAAGGAAATAGCATTACAGCGCAAGCGCTCAAATTATGGCAAAGGAGTGTCGGCGAATCGCCCTCATTGACATCAACGTGGGCGGGTCGACCACACTCCTCTCTACATCGCGACACTCGGCACTGCTTGATTTACTGGGATCAGTTTAGTGCGCAACTCAGAGGGAGCCATATTTTCGATTTCCTCTAATGTATTCGCATCTTCAATACGAAACTTGCCCACCTGCGTGCGGCGCAATGCGCACAAGTGACCGCCACAACCGAGGCGCTCACCCAGATCATGCGCTAGTGTGCGAATATAAGTCCCCTTACTGCTACCGACGATAATCGAAATTTCAGGAAGTTTAAAATCCAGAATATCATAGCGGCTGACATGTATAACACGCGCTTCGCGCTCGATTGTCTTACCCTGGCGAGCCAACTTATAGAGCTTCTGGCCATTGACCTTCTTCGCGGAAAACATCGGCGGCGTCTGGTATTGATCGCCCATAAAGGTCGCCATCTCTTTTTCGACATCCGCTTGCGTCAATTCAGGCACAGGCTTGGTCTCAACGATCTCGCCATCAGCATCCTGCGAATCAGTCGCTTCACCGAGCTTCACCACGCCGGTGTATTCCTTATCCATGCTCATCAGAAACTGCGAGGCCTTGGTCGCTTTACCAACTAGAATCAGCAATAAACCGGTCGCCATGGGGTCAAGCGTGCCAGCATGGCCAATCTTTTTAATACGAAATACGCGGCGCATGCGCGCAACGATATCGTGTGAAGTCATCCCCTGTGGTTTATCAACCAGCAATACGCCGATCGGATCATCATTCGTTTGTTGAGACATAATTAAATACTTACTCTTAGTGAAAAAACTTAATCTTAATCTCTACTTCTTATTCATATCCTAGAACTCTAAAAATAGAGATTAGGAGTAGGGATTAGGATTACTCAGGCTGACCGAGTGCTTCGAGATGTTTGCCCAACGCTTCCATTAGTTGCGGGTAGAATTCTTTGATCGAACTATTCTCGACATTGAGTCCTGCGGCACAGGCATGCCCGCCGCCGTTAAAAAGTTTTGCGACTTGATCGACTCGATAAAACGGGTTTTTCGCGCGCAGGCTGCCTTTTAGTGACCCATCGCGATCCTCGATTAAAACCCCGATATCGACGCCGACAATTGAACGAGCATAATCGACCAGTCCTTCAGAATCATCGATGGTCGAACCAGTTGCTTCGTAGACACCATTCTCGATCAAGCCAACGCAGACGCGATTATCAAATTCCATGCTTAGCGAATTCAAGAAGTTCTGTAACAATTTAATCTTCGCAAAGGTCTCGCACTCATACAGTTCGTGCGCAGCAACGGACGGACGCGCGCCACATTCACAGAGTCGACGGGCAATCTCAAATGTTTCTGGCGTGGTGGAAGGATAACGGAATTGCCCAGTATCAGTGGCGATGCCGACATACAGGGCCTGTGCGGTTACTGCATCGATCTCATAGCCGAGGTCCATGTAAAAGCCGGCTAGGATCTCCGATTAAGTTCGTCTGCGCATACGCTTTGTTCGAAATATGGTGATCCACATTTAAAGCCACTTCAGGGAAGAGCTCGATCAAGCGGTCACCGATGCGCTTTTTGTCAGCACAATCTACCGTCACCGCGACATGCCCATCGGGCTGAAAATCCGCTGCGAGCATTAAGGGCGTATCCCCAACAAAGGCCTTTAGTGTCGCAGGCACTTCATCGCGATTGAGGCCGACAGCGTCGATCCCTTGGCTGATCAATACACGCACCACCGCGACAATAGAACCAATGCAATCGCCGTCGGGTCGCAAGTGACCACACACGGCCACTTTCTTGCCTTTAAGTTGTTCGACGCTCGCTGCAAACAGCGGACTCTCGTTCGGAAAGAATTTAACTTTTGCCATTTTCATTATCTAGTTGGTCTAATAGGTCGAGGATGCCGGCACCCCGCTCCATTGACGGGTCATACATAAAGTCAAAGCGCGGGAAATATTTAAGTTTCACACGCGCCATCACACGTTGACGTAGCTCTTTGCCAACACGCTTAAAAAATGCCTGAGCCTCCTTAATATCCTTCTCATCGCCAATCACGGCATAGAAGATTTTGCATTGGCGCAGATCGGGTGAAGTATCCACATCACTAATCGTGATTTTGACCGATTGCACGCCACCATAGTAGCGCCGCAATTGCTCGCCTATCTCACGCTGGAGGAGCTCGTTTACACGGGAAATTCGCTTCGACATAACTTAAAGGGATGGAACCTATTCGAAAAAAATCGGCGACGCGCGAGCTCGCACGTCGCCGAGGAAAAATAATTAGCGCAGGGTCGGACGAATCTCAACCAACTCGAAGCATTCGATAATATCGCCTTCTTCGTAATCGTCGTAACCATCCACATTAATACCACATTCGAAGCCAGCACGAACTTCCTTCGCGTCGTCCTTGAAGCGCTTGAGTGTATCAATCTTACTTTCGTGAACGACTTCGCCGTTACGTAGCAAGCGTGCCTTGCGGTTGCGATTGATCGTGCCTTCGGTGACCATACAACCAGCAACAGCCCGGTTCTTACCCATACTGAAGACCTGACGAATCTCTGCGGCACCGAGCTTCTTCTCGCTCAATTCCGGCTCAAGCAACTCGGCCATGCACTCTTCGACTTGGTCGAGGAGTTCGTAAATAATATTGTGCTGAATGATGCGTACATTGTGATGCTTTGCTTGGCTCTGCACGCCATTATCAAGACGAACGTTAAAACCAACAATTGTTACATCGGTTTCACCCGCACTGGCCAATGCGATATCGCTTTTACTGATATGGCCGACGCCATGATCGATAACACGAATGTCGACCTTATCACTCTCGATCTGCTTAAGGCTATTGACTAATGCCTCGGTCGAACCGTGCACGTCAGACTTAACAATCACGCTAAGGCAGGCCTTTTTTTGCTGCGCAATTGCAGCAAACAAATCTTCAACAGTGACGCCACCCTCAGTCTTCGCGGATTGATCTGGAGCCACATTTTCTTCGCGCTTACGCTCAGTTGTCGATTCGGCAGCGGCTTTCTTTGCAGTCTTCTCGTTTTTCACGGAAGTAAAAGTCTTACCACCACTTGGCACTTGCGACCAACCGATGACCTTCACAGGCGTCGATGGCGGAGCTTCTTTGAGCACCTTACCATTCTCATCCTCCATGGACTTCACTTTGCAATAGGCTTCACCACAAATCAACGCATCACCCTTCTTCAAAGTGCCTTGCTCGACGATGACCGACGCAGTTGCACCACGACCTTCTTCGAGTTGTGCTTCGATGATGGTGCCGGAGGCTGGGCAATCTGGATTTGATTGAAGCTCTAAAACTTCAGTTTGCAGAAGAATCATATCGAGCAAGTCGTCGATATTAGTGCCTTTCAATGCCGAAACTTCGACTGCAATGGTTTCACCGCCCCAGTCTTCGGGTGCGATGCCTTTTTCTTGCATCTGCTGCTTCACGCGGTCGACATTCGCACCCTTCGCATCGATCTTATTGATTGCAACGATGATGGAATTGTTCGCTTCCTTGGCGAAGCGCAGTGCCTCTTCGGTCTGCGGCTTAAACGCGTCGTCCGCAGCGATTACGAGAATCGCGAGGTCAGTCACGTTGGCTCCACGCTCACGCATCTGCGAGAAAGCGGCGTGGCCTGGGGTATCGAGAAAAGTAATCTTATGCTCCTTGTGTTCGATCTGGTAAGCACCGATGTGCTGAGTGATCCCGCCGGCTTCACCAGCGGTCACATTGGCCTTACGGATCGTGTCGAGCAGCGTGGTCTTACCGTGGTCAACGTGGCCAAGGATACAAACAACCGGCGGACGAGGCTTGAGAAAGCGCGGGTCATCGTCTGCAACTTTTGCGACCTTCTCCTTTTCAGCGACCTCGGCTTGAGTCTCGCCACGATGGTGAATCTCCAGCTTGAAGCCATGACGCTTGGCAATCTGAATCGCGATGGGCTCTTCGATGGTTTGATTCATCGATGCAAAAATGCCCATTTCCATCAGCTCAGAAATGAGCTTGAACGGCTTCACTTCAATCTCAGTGGCGAAATCGCGCACCACAATCGGAGGCTTGGCGTGAATGATGCGCTCAGTGCCTTCAGCGGCTTCAGTTGATACTTCGCCATCAATCGGTGCTTCCGCATCAGTCGCGGCAGGCGTCACTTCGACCTTGCTCGCGCCCACAGATGGAGGTTTTGGTGGGCCAGGAGGCTTCGGTGGGCCAGCAGATGTCGGCGCTTTACCCACTGCAGGTTTGACTGCAGGTGCTTTGGTAGCCGGCGTTTTGCCCACTGTAGGTTTGACTGCAGGTGCTTTGGTAGCCGGCGTTTTGGGTGCCGCTGGTGGCGCAGATTTAAGGCCCGCAGGAGCGACTCCCGGAGGTGATGTGTTTGCACGCGGTGCTTTACTTATCGGGGCAGGTTTTGGTGCTGCTGCCACTGGCTTCGGTGCCGCTGCCTCAGTTGTCTTCGACTTATCAGCTGCAGCCGCAGCCTCGCGCTCAAGCTTGATTTCGGCAGCGCTCTTGACGAAGACGCCATCTGGCAAGATCGGCCCTTTCGGCGGTTCCGCTGCCACAGTAGCTTCGCCAGCAGGTACGTCCTCAGCTTTATGCGTTGAGGCGAACTCTTCTACGAGAGACTCGGCGGATATATTATCGACGGTACTGGAAGCGCTTTTGACTTCGAACCCGCGACTACGGAGGAGCTCAATGAGCTCTTTATTCTCCATTCCGACTTGTTTGGAAAGCTGATGTATACGAACACTCATGAAAGAGTTACTACTTAATATCTGATAGATGGATGGAAGGCTTGGCGACTACTTGGATTATGCGTTTTGCTCTAGGTATGCGGCAACTTTAGCCAGCACGTCGCTGGCTTCTTCTTCACTAAATTCTGCGTCGACGAGATCGCCAACAGATACGCCTTCGAAGGCTTCGGGACTAATTAAGCCAATTGAAACAAGGCGTTCGCCAATCGCGGGCTCAATGCCGGGAATCATATTGATGCCCTGGAGCGCCTTCGCGACTTTTTCATCGAAGCCCACTGCTTCCTTCTCTTCTTTGCCGATGTCGAGCTTCCAACCGATCAGGCGGGAAGTGAGCTTGGCATTGAAGCCACGGCGGCCAATTGCAATCGAAAGATCATCTTCAGCCACTTCGAAGTGGATGCGACGATCGGCCTCGATCACCTTGATGTTTTTCGGTACCGCAGGCGATAGCGCTTCTTCAAGCAACTGAATCGGATCGCTGTGATAGCGAATGATATCGATCTTCTCGCCACCGAGTTCACGCACGATAGTTTTGACGCGGGCACCACGTGCACCGACGCATGCACCGACAGGATCAACCTTCGGGTCGGAACTATTCACGGCAATCTTCGTGCGGTAGCCAGCTTCGCGAGCCATCGCTTCGATGCTCACGGTGCCATCGGCGATTTCCGTGACTTCGAGTTCGAACAAGCGGCGCACAAAATTGATGTTTGAACGAGAAAGAATGATATCTGGACCGCGATTGGTTTGCTCAATCTTCAGCAGCAGGCAGCGAATGCTTTCACCCGGCGCATAATCCTCACCCTGCACGCGCTCGCGTGGTGGCAGAATCGCCTCGGCCTTGCCTAAATCGATGATCAAATCACCGCGCTCACGGCGCCGTACGATACCGGTGACGATGTCGCCAACAGTATCTTTGTAATCGTCGTAAATGCGGTCTTTCTCAAACTGGCGGATCCGTTGCATGATCGCCTGACGCGCAGTCTGCGCTGCGATACGGCCGAGATATGCTGGGTCGATCTCTTTTTCGATGGCGCCGCCAATCTCCACATCGGGTTGAATGGCACGCGCCTTTTCAATGTGAATCTCGAGCTCTGCATCGCCCACGGAGTCAACCACATGGAGGCTGGACCACGCCTTCAAGGCGCCCGTTTTGGGGTTAATTTCAACACGGATATCTTGCCCAGCAGCGATGCCTTTTTGGGCAGCAGCAGCAATCGCAGAAGAGATGGCTTCGATCATATCGGCGCGATCGATGCCCTTCTCCTTCTCCATGTATTCTAAGACTGATAAAATTTCGTGACTCATTGCGGCAGAAAATAAAAAAGCGGACTTAAGCCCGCTTAAAAAAGATGTTGCTAGGTTAATTTAAGAATTCAGAAAGCTAAACGGCC
>Ga0206131_10005096_pt1 | contig 14066 bp, 10 predicted proteins | sample Helgoland_Spring_FD_148636 | JGI IMG/M metagenome (GOLD analysis project Ga0206131, IMG submission 148636) | Pelagic subsurface seawater microbial communities from Kabeltonne, Helgoland, North Sea - Helgoland_Spring_Bloom_20160517_1 | ecosystem: Environmental > Aquatic > Marine > Epipelagic ...
CTCCAGTTGCTCCAGTTATACCTTGAGTACCTTGTGCTCCAGTTGCTCCAGTTATACCTTGAATACCTTGTGGTCCAGTTGCTCCAGTTGCTCCAGTTGCTCCAGTTATACCTTGAATACCTTGAATACCTTGTGGTCCAGTTGCTCCAGTTATACCTTGAATACCTTGTGGTCCAGTTGCTCCAGTTGCTCCAGTTATACCTTGAATACCTTGAATACCTTGTGGTCCAGTTATACCTTGAATACCTTGAATACCTTGTGGTCCAGCCGGTCCTTCTTCACCTGGTACACCTTGTAAACCGATAGGTTTGCAACAATTTTTATATTGGTTATATTTTGCATAATTAGGATACGACATTATATAATATATAATTACAAAATATATTCAAAATATAGCAATTATAATAATAATAATAATTGCTATAGCAGTATAAGAATCACAAGTATAAAATTGTAGTGGATTAATAACAATAGAAATATTGTTCTAAATCTAAAGTTAAGTTATTCTAAATTAATTAGGTATTGGAAATGGTCTTTGATTTTTCTCTATTACCATTGGTTCGGGCATATACATGGGCATTCTATTGAAAAATGATCTTTCAGGTAATTGTTTGAGACTGGGTTTTACAGGAGCTTGTGGGTTTACTAAATTACTAGAGTTTATTCCAAATAATGCGGATTCTATTTCAACAGAATTATTAGAAAATGCCTCTCTAGGCATGTGGCTCGGTGTAATTCCTACACAAGGAATAGCATTTACATAAGCTCTTCCTGATTGTGAGTATTCGTATTCAGTATATTTTAAAGAATCTCTATAACTACGTTGTTGTAAGCAGTAATCACTTGCAGTATTTTTATTACTTGTTGAAGCCATAATAATATATACGAATATTATTTTGATGTAAATTCATCCTTTAATTTATTTATACTGCCTTCCATTGGTAAATTATTAAAATGGTTATATAAACATTTATGGAATAAGTCTAAATAATCATATGAAAAAAATGTTCTAAATAGTAATTCACGATTAAAGAAGCTATGTTTGCAAGGATTTTCTTGTAATAATTCTGTTATAAATGATTCATCTTTTATCTGTTCATATAAGGTGTTCATATTTTCATTCACCACATTTTCATCAAATTCATTTAAATTAAATAATTGTAATAATTGTATTTTATACAATATTTCTCTCAACCCCTTTTCGTCGTCTCCATCTTCAGTAATTAATTTGTAAGTAAATATATGATTTAATTCTAAACTACACATTTACATTATTTAATTTGTTATTTTTAAGCTATTTTAAGCTATTTTAAAACTATTTAATATTGATATGTTGAGTGTCCACTTTTATAATCCTTATCTTTTTGTAGTTCACGGGAAGGAACTCCTCCACGAATCCATCCTTCAGCAGCAACACCTTCTACTAAATTAGTAGGGTTTGTAATAGAGTTCTCAATAGAGGGGATTAGAGGATAATTTAAATAAGGCATATAAGATTGCTCGGTTGTAGTGTTAATACTCTTTTTATTTTGAATCATATCTCCTTGTTGAATATGAGATTCTAATACAGGATTAGAAGATCCTCTTCCTAAGAAAGGAACAGTTTTAAAAGGTCTCTCATATAAACTGATACGGCATTTGGGGTGAGTATTGATAGTTCCAATTAATAAATCAGAATTAGTGTCAATATTGCATCCACCCATACCTACTTGATGACTTCCGCTAAAATTAATATTAGGTTGGCTTGTAGCAAATTCAATAGGTCTCTTCATGCCACAATCTTCGGAAAAGAAATTGGTCAATAAATAATTGCCTTGAGATGTGTTTTGAATATTTCGTTGACTTAACCCACAACTATCATCACCAATTCTAGTTAAATGATCAAATGTAAAATCTTTTGTATAAGCAGCCATTTATATATATATTTGATAATATTTTATTAAAGATATATTTAATTCTGTCCTGCAACAGCACCGATTCTAGGAAGATTTTTAGCTAAATCAAAATCATTTCCTTCCTTGGCTGATGTCATACCACCATATAAAAATTCAGCAAATGCTCCTTGATCATTTGGAACTTTTGTATTTGCTGTGGCATAGAAACTATATTGTCCAAATTCCTCAAATTCAAAACTATCTCCTAAATTAGAAAATAACCGTTTCTTTATTTTTGGATCATCGTCAAAATTGGATACAATAAAGTCTGCTGTTTTTTCATTTATACTTTTTTCTACTGCTCTATTATAAGCAGGTGCTGCTCTTTTTCTATTTGGATTAGCTTTTATTTCAGGTAATAATACATTCATCAATGGATTTTGTTGGGTAGGATTGGTAAATTCAGATTTTAATGCGTTATATACATCTGGATTTGTAAATCCTTCTTTTGTATCATCTGACATTTTTGATATTTTTGAAGGCTTTGATGCTTGTGATTCTTTTGCATAATATAAAATTACAATTACACCTAAAGTAACAAAGCCTGTTAAAAAGAAATTAATTGTATTTGTTAATAAATATCCTAAAATAGATAATATAACAACTAATCTTGTTATGGCATTTATTTTCTCATTTCTAGACATATTTTCTGTAGGCCATAATTGATACATTTGATTTTTATTTAATAAAACAGACGGGTCAGTAAACCAAATATTAGTATTATCTAATGTCATTTATATATATATATTCTTAATTATTTATTTTTTCTTTCCTTTCCCTTTCTTTTTTTTTGGTTTAGTATTTGGATTTCTCATTGTTTTTTCTGGTTTCTCTCCTTCAATTGAATAAACCAATTGTTCTAATTCTTCAGAGGTTAATGGTTTAGTATCTGGTAAGTTTTGTAGTCGCAATTGTTCCTTTTGTTGCTGTTGTTGCTGTTGTGCCTTTTTTTGCGCCATCCGTTCTTTCATCTGTGCTACTTTCATATTTTGGTTTAAGGCACTTTGCATATCACCCATACCAGCACCCATATTACCGAGATTCATACCCATTTTCGCCAACATCGACTGAATATCACCCATACCTCCTTTTCCTCCTTTTCCTCCTTTTCCTCCTTTTCCACCCATTTTTTTCATCATCTCCTGAATATCACCCATACCAGGCATATCTTTCATCTTAGCTAATAGTTCACTTGCCTCTTGCATAAGTTCACTTTCTTTAATATCACCTGACTTGATCTTGGAATCTAATTTTCCGCCTACATTTTGAACCAAGTTCATTAATTTTCCAGGATTCTTGAATAAATTTTTAAAGACATCATTCATAGATGTCGCATTTTCTGCGTCTAAATTTAATTCACCTGCTGTCTCCTCAGCAATTTCTCGAGCCAACTTACCCAATTTACCGTCTAATAAGCCATTAATATGATCTTGAATTTGTTCTGGTTTAGGTAGTTGATCCATATCTATTCCAGATACATCAATAATAGGATCATCACTACCCATCATATTTTGAAAATTATTCAAAGTCTCTTCTAATTTATTCTTTAATTCATCCTCATTAATATTATCAAATAACTTAGCAGTATCTCCAAATGAGTCTTGGTCATTTAATTTACCAATTACTGTAAATAGAATCAATTGTAAATATTTCCAAATAGTTTCCTTTGTTTTCTCTGAAATATCATTCGCCCACAATTCTTTAAAATGAATTCCTGGTAAAAATTCAGTATTTATATCATCATTTGTAAACATATCCTCGTTTTTATAAAGAATATCAAAAAATCTCTCCGGTAATACCTTTTTAATATGTTCATATACATTTCTAACACTATCCTCATCTCTTGTTTCTTTAATATTGAATAAATCTACATTCATGTTGTCTTTATATTCTGGAAATGTGAATAATATGTCATTTGTTAGATCATATATCACCTTTGTAAATTCTTCGGGGATTTGTTCGATACTTTCCTTGCTATTCTCATTTTCCTCGTCATTTGGTTTAGACATTTATATCATAATCTATTGGTTATTGTTTAAATCAAATTAAGTACTATATATTTTTGATAATGCATTCAAATTTTTTAAATATTGAACACATTTTTTTGTATTTTCGGGATTTAATTCTCTCAATGGTTCTCTCAATTTATCAATAGCATCCATTACTTTATTAGCAGCACCATCCTCCATTTTTAAATCAGTACTATAGTCTTTTGTCAAAAAATATTCCAAATTTTCTTTTTCAATCTCGTCTTCATACTTTGTACAGATATATCTATACCATACAGACACCATCTTTTTAGGATTTGCTTTTCGCATCATCATTAATCCTGTCTTTGTTGTCCGAATATCTTTACTCTCAGGAAATAATACTTCGACATCTTCTAAAAACTCTTCAAATTGAGAATTGAATGCTTTCAATATAGTTGACTTATCCATTTGTAGATTAATATAGTTTTATATTTTTAAATATATTATCCTAATTATTATATTTGTGGACCTTTACCTGTTTGTTGTATTTGCAAATCTTGGTTTCTTTGCGTTTCCATTTGTTCGTATGCGTTTTCACCTACTTTATCCGGAACCCATGTATCCGGAGGTGTTTCCATTGATGAATTATGATCAACTCCTGCATAGTTATACATTTGTCTAGTTCCACCATCTCCTTGTGCTAAAAGTTCATCACTCCCCTGATCCCAATAACTAAATGAATCACTTGCTACACCATATCCACCAATATTATCATTGCCTAAAGCAAAGGCAGATGGCTCTCCATTAAATCTTGTTGCTTTGGCTTGACTATATTCCTCTTTTGGTTTTATTCTATCAACTATTTCATTTCCAAATATTACCTTATTTCCTTCTTTTAATAACATCAATGCTGGAACCTTTTGTATTTGTGGTGGTAATATTAATTTCTGTTGATTTTCTAATATTACATAAAATGCACCGTTGTCATTATTTCTAAATCTTTTATCTATACAAATAAAATGCATATCGTTCTTTTCACTACTTTTCCCCATAATTCGTAGTATATTTTTGCATTTATCACAATAATTGCTATAATATAAAACGCTACTCATTATATTAATGATTAATTATTTTACAATTCTTTTAACTCAATTAATTTAATTTAATTTAAAATTGATATTAAAAATTTATTCCTAATACTATATAAATAATTATGGCAATGATGAATCCTAAAATCGCAATTACTTCTGAAGAGAATAATACCCTCCACTTTACTATAGCTGACACACATTACAGTTTAGCAAATTCACTTAGGCGAATTATTCTTTCTGACGTCCCCACATTAGTGTTTCGTACATTCCCTCACAATGAAAGTAAGGTTGATATTATTACAAATACTACCCGACTAAATAATGAAATTATTAAACAACGTATCGGCTGTATTCCTATTCATATTACAGATACTGATTTTCCGTATGAAGAATATGTAGTCGAATGCGATAAGAAAAATAATTCAGATACTATTATATTATGTACTACTGGTGACCTAAAAATTAAAAATATTGCTACTGATCAATATCTTTCTGATGCTGCTACTAAAGATATTTTCCAACCAGATCCTTATACTGGTGATTTTATTCCTATCACTCGTCTTAGACCTAAACTATCTGAATCTATTAATGGTGAACAATTACAATTTATTGCTAAATTAGATATTGGTACTGCTAAACAAGATGGTATGTATAATATTGTCTCTACGTGTGCTTACGGTAATACACCAGATTCTGTTAAAGCCAATGATGTTTGGAACGATCGCAAAATTCTATTAAAAAAAGAGGGTATGGAGGAAGAAGCAATTGATTTTGAATATCGTAATTGGCTCTTATTAGATGCTAAGCGCATTAGTATACCAAATAGTTTTGATTTTACAATTGAAAGCATTGGTGTATTTACCAATTTCACAATTCTTTACAAGGCATGTGATATTATGATTCATAAATGTAAAACATTTATTGAATTGCTTGAAAGTGGTGATATTGATATTAAAGAAAATGAAGACACTACTATTAATAATGAATATGTAATTACGCTTAAAAATGAAGACTATACTCTAGGAAATCCTCTTGCTTATTTCCTTTACGAAAATTATTTTGTAAAAGATAAGACTGTTTCCTTTGTTGGATTCAAGGTTCCTCATCCACATATTCCTAATAGTGTTATTCGTATGGCTTTTGAAAGTGTAAGTAGTGATAAAACTACCGTCTCACAATATCTTTCCACCGCCGCCCAAAATGTTATTAGTGTATTTACTACATTTCAAGACAATTTCAAACAATAAAAATAGTGGAAAATAATTATTAGTTATGAATAGTTATGAATAGTTAGGTAAAATGTGTAAAATAAAAAATTATTAATATTATTAATTTTTTATTATCTATTTTTTTCTTCTATTTTTTTCTATTATTATTCTGTCTGTTCAATTGAACTAATTTCTTCTACTGGTTCGTCTTGACGCGTTGTATCAATATGAGCCTTTCTCATATCATAATTCATTACGAACATTTGCTTTGCCGGATGTAGACTGTTAATATAATTAACAACTACCTCCTTATTTACGTATTTCTGCTCTGGTCTTAATTGCTTCAAATATAGTTCGTGATGAAGTGCGTACATGTGTGTTTTATATTTATCTGGAAATGTTTTTAATTCGCGTTCCTTCTTTACATAACACCTTCTATAATTATCAAATAACTGGTTTGTATAATCATGCATTAATTTACGAAATTCCTCAAATGGTTTATTATGTTCCTTATAATATTGTAAATATTCCTTTACTTGACCAGATTGTCTGAGTGCCATATATTGATACTGAAGTTTAGGTTGATTGCCTCTTAATTGGCGCACATGCTCATAATTAGGATTTCTAAATTTATATCTTTGACCACTATTTGACTTGATCACTATACCCTGAATATGATACGGTGTATTCATAGAAGCACAAGATTCCTTACATTGTTCTAGTGAATTCGCATCTGTGATAATTTCTTGTCGAGGGTATTTAATTTTAGCACACATATTTAATTCTAATTTTCTAAAATCAACGATATTCACTGTTTTATCAACAATTTCAAATACATCAACTAGATATAGTTTCATTTCGCTAATAACCTTTACAATTCTATTCTTTGGATGTTGCATTACAAAACTATAAACAAAATTTTTATTATCACCTACATAATTATTATAGTCAAACTCAATATATTCACATACCTCATTAAACATTGATCTAAATGTATTCTCCTTTTTAAATCCGTCCTCCATATAGAAGCACATCTCTCCACCTACACTGCTTCTCGTAGCAATTTCCCAAGTGTTTGCTGTTTTATCATAAAACATATTAATCATAGTTCCTTCTACAAAAGTCTCCGCTACATATTGCTCTTCATTATCAAACGAAATTTTATCTGCAGGTAGTGACTTTGGAGGAGCAAAAGATACTACTGTTCCATCATCCTTATAAATCAATGATCTTAATAGTCCCAGAGTTTCTACACTATCAACGCTTAACCACTCCTTTTTATACTTTAAAATATGAAAATTATCCCCTGTTGTATGCTTCCATAGATTATATTTCAAATTTAGTGAATTTGCTACAACCTTTCTACTATTACTATTACTATCACTAGTATATAGCAAATCATTAATCTTTGGCACTGTATTTAAACTATACGACATCTTACTTATTATTAATACAATTTCTTTAATTCATTTTATAAATCATTTTTTTTCGTAAATCATAATAATTTCTACTGTAATTATAAAGTAATGGAATCATCAAATACTATTTATTTACAATTAGGAGATATTATTCAGATTCAATCACCAACTAATGAAGAATTAAATGAACATATATTTTTGATCGAATATATTGATACTAAAAAAATTAAACTCAAAGAACCCGATGAAGATAAGCCAACCATTTTAAATATAACAGAAGATGGTGATTTATCAGACGAAAGTATTAAAGCAATTTATATATTAAATCGCCCTGAAAGTAACAGTTACGCAAAACAACAAAATCTTTTACCTGGTACATTTATTGATGTTCATTTTAACGGCGATTTACCATTAACTATAACAGGTGAAATTACAAATTTAGAAGAAGATATGATAGAAATTAAAATTAATGATTCTGGTGAATTAATTTATATTGATTTTGGATATAAAGGAATTCCTGAGGATATTCCTATTGAAAAAATTATCATTCGACCTCCACCTGAACCTAAAATGGATTCACTAAATGAAAGTGATGTTGATATTGATATTGATAAAGATAGAGAATCTGTACCAGATGGTATGGATGGTATTATTGATGAATCTATAACTATTCAAATACCAGTTGAAGATATTAAAAATCAATTAAAAGATATTTTATTAGACGCTGATCAAATTGAATTTGGTTCCGAACTTGAAAGTATTACTCAAGTAGTAGAAGTACCTGAAGAGAGAAAAAGATTTGGTATTGATACACAAGTAAATGAATTATTAGATGAATTATTATCATCTATCCCAAATGCTGAAAGAACTAGACAAGTTAAAAACAATATTCATACTGAAATTGAACGATTTAAACAATTAAGAGAGAAATTCTCTAAATTCGATTCCAATGGCAATGCCAATATGCCTCAACTTAAAGGAGCAAACTATAAGCCTCTTGTGAACCATTTGCAAAATCTCAACTTTAAATTAAAATGGATCTTACCTGTTGTTCAAAACATTAAAAAGATGTATGATTTAGACATTGATGAAGATACACAAATTCCCGATATTGTTTCATTAACACTTGCAAACTCAAGAATAGAAGAATATAATATTAGAGACCTTTACAACACGAATGAAAACAATTTTTCAACATATATGAAAAAATTACAACCATATCTTACACCATTCCAACCTGATTATAATACTGACAACCTAACTAGTCAATCCGTTATGCAAAATATTGATGCGGTTGTTGATAATTTAGGTAATTTCTATTCATCTGTTGCTAAAAAGGACTCAATTAACCGTAAGAGATTTTTAATTTCTAAATACGATCTTGGACTCAACAAACTTCATGCTTGTAAAATAACATCTTCTGCTATGATTTCCAAAACAGTTCCTATGACTGATAATGATTTAATGACAGTTAATTCATTCATGACATTACCTAAAGCGACTATGATGTTTTCCAATATTAATCTACCAAACACATCAATATACGATAAATCCAATTATAATTTAAAATATTTGAATTACTGGCAACTTCTCAGAGAAAATACAAATGTTATTACTACATTTATTGATAATCTTAACACCTCCATTAATTTTGATGAGCATAACTATTTAAAACATTCAACTCAATTTATTTTATCAGATGATAATAATGATCCTGATAAATATAAGAAATATCTCGATATTATTACTCCCAAAACCCGAGTATTATTTAATCTAATTAAAAAATATATTGACGGTAAACTAACATTTGTATCAGTTATTAATTATTTACAACCGTTTTTAATATATTTAGATGATATATCATTTAAACAATATGAAGAAATTATTGAATTTATTGAAACACGAATTCGTGAATACAGAATTTCTTTTGCCGAGAAAAAAGAACTATTTTCAAGTCTAGTTCAAAAAACAAACAATAATATTGTATATGAATCCATGTTATATAAATTATTAAAAGGTAGACACGATTTGGGTGACACCATTCTTGAAATTTATGGATTTAATATCAATAATGCTTATAACTATAAAGGTAATCTTGCTGATACATCAGTTCTCTCTACTAGTGAAATGATACATAAAATGATGAAGGTGGATTATACATCGCTTTATAACACTTCTATTTCTATATTAAATAATGATTTACTTACCCCATTTGATTTTGAAGATTTATTAAAACAAAAACAAGATGAATATGATATAAATATTGAAAAGGAAAAGGCCGGTAATGACTGTAAAGAATATGTATTGACTAAACGATATATCGACTTGGGTGATTTAAATGCCGATAATAGTATTCCTGTTTATTTTGACAAAAAATACGACTCGACTGTATATGATATTATTAAAGAATATGATACAGAACAATCTGAAATGGATCCAGTCGGTTTTAAAACTTTTTTAATCGATCAATTGGTAAAAAATATAGGACTAAAAAAACCTGAAGCCAGATATGAAGCTACTGCTATGCTTGATGGTAAAAGACAAGTTCGTGATGGACAATATGCTGTATTAGAAATTGACAATATTGATAATGTTCAATATTACTATTATAAACGTGAAAACGAACAATGGATCCGTGATGAATCTATTCCTATTAATTCTTTCTTTGGAACAAATAAATTGTTTTGTAACATTCAAGAAAAATGTATTAAAATTGATAATACATGCGCAGATAAATCTCTTGGAACTGAATTGTTAAAAAAGGATTTGGTTAAAAATATGTACGATGAATTTGATTCTGAATATCAAGAATCGCTTAAAAATTATAAGAAAAAAATAAACGCTAAATTTAAAGCTGAAAGCGAAAGAATATCAAAACTTAAAACAATCAACCGCTTCGTATTATATAAATATGAACTAAAACATTCCATTATGAGTTTTAATGTCAATGAAAAAGATGATGCTATTGTATCACCATATACAAAGGCACTTGATGCTATTCGCGGACAAAGCGATATTATCAAAAAACAAAATGATATTGTCAAATTTGCTAATAAATGTACTAGGCAATATTTGCCTGGACAAGATAGTGATCTCAACCCAGAAGGATCAGGACCATATTGGTTGTATTGTATTGATACAAATACTAGATTAATGCCTACATTTGTACTCAAATTAGCATCAGTATTTGTCTTAAGAGGAGATTATATTGAAACTATTAATGAAATAAAATCCCAACAAGGTGTTGATATTGACGACCAAGTTGTAGATAAATATAGTGGGTGGAATATTGAAAAGATTGCTTTAAATACAGATGCTGAATATGATAAATCATCTGGATTCAAATTACAATCTAGAGAAATATTGGAGATGGACGCTGGTGCTGCACTTTTACAGTCATCAGACGTTGATCCAAGGAAAGAAATTCTTGAATTATTATCAAATCCAAAGGGTAAAATGATAAACAATATTATCACCACTATTAGTAGTTATATGGGTATTTCTATTGATAATGTAAGGCCTAATATTATTAAACATACATTACTTGCTCTTGATAAAACAGTAGATTCACGAGAGATTCATGAAGAAAAATCTGCAAGAATGGTTAAAGAAGGAAAAAAGAAGCAAAAATCATACGAAGATGTGTTTTATACATCTTTAATTACATTCACATTATCTTATATATGTGTATTTGTTCAAACTTCCATTCCATCTATACAATCTAAGAAAACATTTCCTGGTTGTAAAAAATCATTTCAAGGTTATCCATTAACAGGTGAAGAAGACTTATCCAATATTGAGTACCTTGCTTGTGTTGCTGCAGGTATTAAAAGTGCAGTCCAACCATGGAAAACTCTTCCAAAAAAACAAGACAAAATCGCAATATCTATTAAAAAAACGATTGACTTTTTTATATTAAATGAAACTGAAATAATTACACTTATTGAACAGAAACGAAATTATTTACTCCTGAATGAAGACGATTTTATTCCAATTGAATTAGATATTAAAGGCTGGATCAATTTTTTACCTCCATTGCAAAATATTGTTAATAAAACTCCTTCCAACTTATCTACTGAATTCAGAAACTCTTTATTGGACCATATTAAGACAGGTTCGAAAGCACAATTTGAGCAATTAAGAGTAATCCAAAGTAAGATTATTTATTTCTCAATGGCAATTATTCAATCTATACAGTCAGTCGTTGAAAAGGAAAAATTACTTCTCACAAACAATAGTAATATTCCTTTTTTACAAAATGCTTGTTGCAATACGGGTGATTATAAAACAATTGATTATTTTATTAATAAAGATGTTGATATTATAACATACAATGACAGGGTTTCCTATTTATATAATCTTGTGTTTGATATGGTAAATATGAGTGAAGCCACAATATTACGGGATCCAACAAATACGAAGATGATATTTCCACCATTATCTAATGATTTTTCTGAAGACACTATTTATCGAGCTTTTATAGAATATTGTAATTTTTCCAATGATATTCCTATTAGTGATAAATTATTGTCAATTTGCTTAAATAAATCAGAAGATTTTGATAAATTTGCTTCGTTGCAAGAAAATATTGATAAACTTAAAAAAGAGGGTAAGGTATATTCAATTGAAGCATTCAATGAATTAATTAATACCGTAAATAGTATGAATATTATTCCATTGGATATGGTTGATAGAGAGATTTCGAATATACAGCAATTACGGGATTTAATCAATCACATGCAAGAATCGCAAAATCCTATTGGTGAAGAATTCTTGACATTATTTAAGAATTCATTAGATACATATGATATTGTAAGTAGTGACACAAGCGATACAAAAAAACTAATAAATTATATAGCACTTAAAAATAATGAGAATAGAGATAATATTTCTAGCTTTCTTAATAGGTATGCTGATATTACCAAGAGAGAAAAGGAGAAATTAAATGATTGTATTTTAAATATTATGAACTATACAAATATAAACAATAATTATTTGGTTAATGATGAAGATGCAACATTATATAGATCTATTCGATTTACAAAAAATACCATCCACGACTTTATTTATCTGTTTCCAACTATTATTGAAAACTGTGTAGATTATGATTCAATTAAAATACCTACTCATTGGAAATTATCACAATTTCATTCTTCAGATATTAAAAATATAATTCATGATATATATGCCCCATTAAAGAAATTTTACGATGATAAGACTATTATACCTTATTTAAATAAAGCACAATATGAATTACACGACTTTTATAAAATTACAGACTTAACATATCTGTTTGCGGATATTAGTAAGTTAGATGGCAGCGAAGTATCATCAATAATGAACAATGGAACTGTTTCACAATTATTTGAGTTTTACTTTTTATACATGATCCAATATTTAATCACTCTCACGGATGATTTGGCAATTGTTGATGAATTAATTATTAAACCCAAAGAATCAAAAGAATCAAAAGATATTATAACAACATCTGTAGAATTAGAAGAAGATGCTTCTGGTGAACTACCTGATATTGATATTACAAGAGGTGAACAAAAGAGAGTTAGAGAGAAAATAGCCGATTTAATTGTGTGTCTTGTTAAAATGATTTGTAAGTCAAAAGATAAAATTAACTATAATTCACAAGAAATCAAACTTAAAATTAATCGTTCCAAAGATACAGAAAGACAGAAAATCACATCTTCCCTGGGTAATATGACAAAGGAACAGAGGGAAGTCGAGAATTTATTCAAAAATCATCGCCTAGAACGGTGGAATAAAGGATTACAAAAAGGATTAACGCAATATGTTGGAAAGACGTATGATGAAGAGCGTGAATCTCGCGAGAAACACGACATAATGGCACAACACATGGATGAAAGAGAATTGTTAGGTCAGACATCAGCTGCGAATAGAGAAATAGATATATTAGAAGAACAAGAGAGAGAAATTACTGAAGATAGAATTAATCAAGATGTGTATTCAATGGATGGATTACCTGAAGATGATGAATATGCCGAAGGGGTTGATGATGCGTATGCCTTACAATTTGACGATAATGAATAATATCCCTGAATACCAAAAATTATATGCTTCTCTTTAAGAAAACAAAAATATAAAAATATGATAATATTTCTATAATTATTATATTTTACATAACAATACTTTGACTGAAAAAAATGCACTAATATATTATATATTATATACATAAAATCATCACCAAATAACGACGACGGCATTCCTGGATTTTAAGTTTCGGGAATTAGGAGGATGTCTTTTTATGTAGGCAATGCATCACTACATGACATTTTTATAAAAAAACACCCATGTAGTGGCATGTAGTGAGCCACTACATATCAAGGGAGACTTTATCTATCAAAAAAAGTGGTTTGTTTTAGATACATGTAGTAAATTTACATTTTACGTGTTTTCCCATTTCATATTTGAC
>Ga0206131_10005098_pt1 | contig 14064 bp, 10 predicted proteins | sample Helgoland_Spring_FD_148636 | JGI IMG/M metagenome (GOLD analysis project Ga0206131, IMG submission 148636) | Pelagic subsurface seawater microbial communities from Kabeltonne, Helgoland, North Sea - Helgoland_Spring_Bloom_20160517_1 | ecosystem: Environmental > Aquatic > Marine > Epipelagic ...
CCCCAAAGACTGCGGCATCCTCTACTTTCGGATGACTGATCAATAGGTCTTCGCACTCTTGGGGGTAGATGTTCACGCCCCCAGAGATAATCATGAAGGTTGCTCGATCTGTCAGATATAAAAACCCGGAATCATCAACATAACCAACATCCCCCACCGTCGTCATGCTGCCGTCTTTTGAGGTCGACTCTGCCGTCTTTTCGGCATCATTGTGGTACTGAAACTCCGTTGCCGTTTTAAACCACAGGGTGCCCGCCTCACCAGAAGGCAAGGGCGCGCCCTCGTCATCCAACACGTGTAAATCACCCAAAACAATTTTCCCGACCGTCCCGGGATGCGCTAGCCACTCTTCGGTATTACAGGCTGCAAACCCAAGGCCTTCGGTTGCACCATAATACTCATGGATGATTGGACCCCACCATTCGATCATTTGCCGCTTAACCATCTGAGGACACGGCGCCGCCGCGTGGATGGCGACTTCCAGTGTCGACAAATCGAAGGACCGGCGAGTTGCTTCGTCAAGCTTTAGCATCCGAGAGAACATCGTGGGCACCAGTTGCGAGTGGCTCACCTGGTACTGGGCGATATGTCCCAAGTACGCCAGTGGTTCGAACTTCTCCATCACCACGACCGTGCCGCCTTGCCGCAGGGTTAAATTCACCGCGGCTTGTGGTGCGGAGTGATACAAGGGGGCTGGTGACAGATACACCATGTCCTCCCGGTAAAGCCAAAGCTTTGATAAAAAGCTATAGAGCGGGAGCGGCTCATCCGGCGCCTGCTCTGGCAGCGGCCGAATAATCCCTTTAGGACGACCCGTTGTGCCCGAGGAATAGAGCATCGAAGTGCCTAGGGACTCATCCTGAATTGGCGCGCCCGAATATTGTGAAATGACCGCGTCGTAATCGCTAAAGGCGGGCCCATCCACGGCCTCAACCGCAAGCCCCTCGCTGTCCACCACCAGGATCTGCTCAAGTGCTGGACAGTCCTTTACTGCCGCCTGAACCAATGCCAGCTTTGAGGAGGAGGTAATGAGCACCTTTGACTCGGAGTTGGTCACGATATAGGCCATCTCTTCAGACGTAAGATAGGAATTAATACAGGTATAAAACAATCCTGCTCGCTCGCCCGCCGCGCAGGTCTCGATGTAGGCTGCATTGTTTTCCATAAAGATCGCGTAGTGATCGAGCCGCTTTAATCCGAACGCCCTCAGCGCATGGGCCAGCTGGTTCGCACGCGCCTCCAACTCAGCATAGGTTTGAACCGCGCCGGTTGCGGCCATAATGACCGCGGGGCGTTGCGGGTGCTTTTGGGCATAGGATCCAGGATACATAGGCGCTCTTTTTTTAAACTAAGACTCAGTTTGTATCACGCTGCTAGGGGCCTGACAAACCCAAGCTGACGGCCTTAAAACCTGGATCTTAAGTTAGCTAAGGCGCTAAATCATCTTTGCAGCCAGCCAGCCAAACTGATCAAACCACCAGGTTCGAAATGCCCGCCAGGTGCTCGATTCATTGTCCAGGTCCTGCTGTTTGTGCGCTGTTTGAATGAGGTACTGCCGAATCATCTCCGATTCTCCCGGGGTGAGCACATCCTTAAACCCAATCATCCCGACGGGGGCTAAAACACCCTCAAGGACAATGGCGTCAAAAATATCATGAGTCGTTCGGGTCATTGCCCGCAGGTCTGGCACTAAGCCTTGACTCACTGCGCCCACGCCATGGCAACGCATGCAATGCTGGTTATACAAGCCGAGACCCGCGCTGATCTCGGCGTCGCCCGCAACCAAGTCTGGCGGATCGATTACCAAAGGCTGTGGCGACGAATCAGGCAACTTAGCCTGCCCCCCTAACTTGAACACGAGCACCCGTCCCGGTGCACTGTGCTGAACCTCCGGTTGCGACAGCACAAGCCCGACAGCGCCGCCCCATCCCGCCATAATCGCAATGTATTGCTCGCCAGCCACCTCATAGGCAATCGGGGGCGCGATCAGTCCAGATCCCGTCGGGAAGGACCAGATTGGCTCACCCGTTTTACTTTGATACGCAACCAGATCCCCTGTGCCCCGCCCCTGAAAGACAAGACCTGTGCGGGTGGTGAGCACACCCCCATTCCACATACTCGGTAGTGCGACCTGCCAGGCCGGCTGCTGCAGGACCGGGTCCCAGGCGATCAACTGTCCTCGCATCAAATGCTTTAAAACCGGCGCAAGATAATTCGGGTCAAGACTCGCCAGCGGATTATCCTGGACCGCTTGGTCATTTTGCCCGGTATTCCAATGCGGCCCCGCTTGATGCTCATACGTCTCGGGATGGTTGTAAACCGACAGATTTTGCATCGCAGGTATGTACACCAAACCTGCATCCGCGTTAAACGCCATGGGCTGCCAGTTATGGCCACCAAACGGCGCTGGCCGGACGATTTGTTCGGTTTTAAGGTAGCTTGCAATCTCTGTTTCAACCGGGCGGCCGGTCTCGAGATCAATATGACTCGCCCAATTCACGGGCACATACGGCTCAGCCGAGATCAGTTCTCCCGATACGCGATCCAAGACATAAAAGAACCCATTTTTTGGGGCTTGCATGATGACCTGCCGGTCTTCACCCTCAATTTTTAAATCAGCCAAAATCATGTGCTGGGTCGCGGTGTAATCCCAATTATCGGCCGGCGTTGTTTGATAGTGCCAGCGATAGGCGCCGGTCGTGCCGTCGAGCGCGACAATCGACGATAAAAACAGATTGTCGCCACCGCCTGGGCTGCGAATCTCCCGATTCCAAGGCGAGCCATTCCCGACGCCGATGAATAATAAATCCAAATCCGGGTCGTACACCATCGAATCCCAAACCGTACCGCCGCCGCCATATCGCCAATAATCATCGCCGCTCCAGGTTACTTTGGCGGTCTCCAACTCGGGCTGAGCCTGAGGCTGGCTCGGGTCGCCCGGCACCGTGAAAAACCGCCAATTCAGCACGCCGGTTTGTGAATCATAGGCCGAGATGTAGCCGCGAACGCCATATTCAGCACCGCCATTACCAATGACCACTTGATCCCCCACCAATCTTGGCGCCCCGGTAATCGTGTACGGTTTGGACTGATCGATGGTCAAGACAGACCAGATCACTTCCCCGGTATGCCGATCCAGCGCAATCAAGCGGCCGTCGAGGGTGCCGACAAAGAGCCGATCCCCCAAGACCGCAACCCCTCGGTTAACGACATCACAGCAGGCATTGGCGCCCCAAGCCTTGGGCACTTCTGGATCAAAAAACCAGCGCTGCGCGCCGGTTACGGCATCCAGTGCATAGACCTTGCTCCAGGAGCCGGTCGTGTAAAGGGTGCCCTGAATGACAATCGGTGAGGCTTCAAGCCCTCGACGCGTACCCGTGTCGAAAGACCAGGCGAGGCCGAGGTCTTGGATATTATCGGGATGAATTTGGGTCAGCGGCGACTGCCGCTGCTCAAACGTATCCGCGCCATGCAAGGGCCAATCGGCGACGACGAGCGGCGCCCCGATGAGCGTCAACAAACTCAAAACGGCTTTCAGGACTACCCGTAACGGATAAACCGAAAGGGCTCGCGGTGAGCCGTCTGGGTAACCTGCTTGTTTCGTTTTGCCTACCGCGACTAATGCCATTGTTTGACTTCCTTTCATTGCGCTTTGTCGTCTCTTACTTTGAGCTACCGAATGCTGCGGCCCTGGATGTGCCCGCTGGCTAGATCGAATCCTTCACAGCGGCGTCAGGCCGAGGCCCAGCCCGCCGTCAACATCCAGTAACGCGCCCGTTGTCCATTTTGACTGCAGCAGAAACACAATGGCCTCGGCCACTTCCATCGGCTGGCCAATTCGGCCTAGGGCATGCAGCGGCGCGAGCGCCGTCATCCTTGTCGTTACGTCTTCAGGGGAACCTAATCCTGCCCGCTCATTGATTTCCGTCATCACGGCACCTGGTATCACGCAGTTTACCCGAACTTTCTGGGCGCCAAGTTCCGCCGCCATCACCTGGGTCAACGTTTGCAGCGCCGCTTTGGTTGCAGCATAAGGTGCCGCCCCCGGAAAAGCCCGACGAGTATGAATCGAACCCAAGAAAATAATCGCGCCTTGCCGAGCCGCCAGCGCAGGCGCTGCAAGTTGCGAGAGCATCATGCCGGAGATGACATTTTGATTAAAGATGTCGAGCAGTCGTTCTTGGTCAAACTCGGCGATTGACGCGCGGTACATGTTCCCAGCGTTACTTACCAACCCGTCTAGTCCCCCGCCATGGGCCAACGCTTGACGAAGCAATTCCGCTCGGTCTCCCGCTTGGGTGACGTCTGCCGCGACAGCCAGACACCGATCGCCAAGCCGAGCCGCAACCGCATTAATTTTCTCGGCACGCCGGCCGCAGATCGTGACCTGTGCACCAAGCGCAACCAACTGTTCCGCCGTCGCTTCACCAATACCCGAGCCGCCGCCCGTGACGAGATAGGACTGACCTTTCACGATGTAACCTCCAAGTCTTTTCTCATCGGGCCGCAAAAACCCAGCCGCCCCAGTCGGGCAACTTCAAGCCTTGCCCCTGCCGAGTTTATAACGATCTTCTCACGCCAATGGGGTCCGTTTGCGTGCAAGCCTGTTTTGGACACGCGTAGGTCACGATCTCGGCAGATGCGCGAGCACGCTTTGGATGACGCCACCGTCAACAACCAACTCATGACCATGAATATAACCACTCGCATCGGATGCCAAAAACAAAACCGCCTGAACGACATCCTCCGCCGTACCAAGACGCTTGAGCGGCACGCCACCACTGCGCTTTGCCCGCACTTTGTCATCTAAAAATATCGGTGCTGACATGCCCGCATCGATAAATCCGGGCGCCACCGCATTGACCCGGATACCCAAAGGCCCCCACTCAAGCGCCTGCAGTTGCGTCAGACTGGTGATTGCTGCTTTGGTCGCAGCATAGATTCCAACGTTCGGCGCGGGGTGGACCGCATTGACCGAACTCATGTTGATAATAACGCCACCACTTTGCGCGGCCATCGCTTGCGCCGCAGATTGCGCGCAGTTGATCGTCCCGATCAAATTAACCCCAATGACCGATGCAATATCATCAGCGGACTGATCCAGTAGCGGACCAAAGCGCACAATCCCCGCATTGTTTACCAAGAGATCCAATGCGCCAAAGCGCTGAATGGCATTGGCAACGGCCACCTGATCAGAAACATCAACCGGTAATACCTCACTCGCACCCAGCTCCGCCACTAAACTTTCCGCCGCAGCCGCATTTTGATCCAAAACGCCAACCCAGTAGCCTGCTGTCACAAGTCCTCTGACGATCTCGGCGCCAATGCCTTGGCCGCCGCCGGTCACGATTGCGCGTAGGGTCATAGGGGTCTCCAATGGGTTATCTTTTAGCGAATGCCACACAAAGTTACCGGATCATTTACCCAGATGCTACGCCTAGGATTATGCCTTGCTTTGGCCACCTTAAAATCCCCTGGAAGAGCGCCCTAGGCTTATCAACCAATTGAGCCTTCCTTTAAAATTTATCGCATCCGCCGACACAGAGGTGCAGCGAAAATCCAAGGATTGGTGCTTGATCCAACCGTGATACTGCTGCTAGTGTTTTTGCTAGGACCTGAACCCATCAAAGAGGCCGCCCATGGTGACGATAATTGTTAATGATGAAGCGCGGACCGTGTCAGCGAGCCCTGACACGCCGCTCCTGTGGGTTTTGCGGGACCATCTTCACCTAACCGGCACGAAATATGGCTGCGGGATTAGCCTGTGTGGGGCCTGTACGGTCCATCTCAACGGTGAGGCTGTGAGATCCTGCACCCTGCCACTGGCAGCAGTAGCAGACCAGCGCGTCGAAACCATTGAGCATCTTGCAGTGGGCGGTGATTACAACGCGGTTCAAAGCGCCTGGCTGGACGAAGACGTGGCCCAGTGCGGTTATTGTCAGTCCGGCCAAATTATGGCGGCGACTGCGCTATTGAACAACAATCCATCTCCGAGCGATGCAGAAATCGACGCTGCCATGGCGGGCCACATTTGTCGTTGTGGAACCTACCAAAAAATTCGAGCCGCGATTCATCGCGCTGCAAACGTAACCGAGGGCGGAGGGTCCCAAGCATGAGCCGTTTGCCTGCAGATCCCAGCCGCAGAACTTTTTTAAAATCCTCCAGCATGCTCGCAACCGGTAGCTTACTGGTCGGGTTCGAGCTGCCTTATAGTTTGGCTTCAGCCCCCAAAGCAAGCAGCGCCGCCTCGCTGATGGCCGATGCCTTTATCCGTATTGATCGCGATAACACCATTACCGTCCTTATGAATCATGCTGAATTTGGTAATGGGGTCTATACGAGTCTTGCCATGATGGTGGCGGAAGAGCTGGATATCGATTGGCAGCGACTGCGCTGGGAGGCGGCGCCGACCGAACCCCGTTATTACAGTCCAATTTTCGGAGAATATTTGACCGCTGGCAGCGTATCAACCGCCGGGGCTTTTATACCCATGCGCACGGCCGGTGCGAAAACCAAGGCCCTGCTACTTCAGGCTGCCAGCCTACTCTGGCAGACTGATGCAAACCAATTATCCACCGATGCCGGCTGGATTGCGCACGCGGACGGGCGACGCGTGTCCTACGGGGGGCTGATTAACGTCATCCAAGACCATAACCTTGAGCCCCCTAAAACCGTTGACTTGAAACCCGCATCCGCCTTTCGCGTGCTGGGTTTCCCCAAAAAACGTATTGAAGCGCCGGAGAAAGTAACCGGCCGCGCCCTCTTTGGCATCGACATCAAACGACCCGGCATGATTTATGGCGCCGTCGCAAGACCACCAGTCTACGGCAGCCGAGTGATCGCCTTTGATGACAAAGCGGCTCGCGCCATACCGGGGGTCTTGAAGGTTAAGGCCATCGATGCTGGCGTTGTGGTCCTGGCCAAAGACTACTGGACGGCAAGCAAAGGCGCCAAAGCACTCACAGTCCAATGGGATGATCTGGGGCTCGGTCATCTCTCGACGGCATCCTTTACCGAAGAATATCGAGCATTGAGCAAAACCGATGGTCTACTCGCTGAGGACATCGGCGATGCCAAGGCGGTTCACGAAGCCGCAAGCGCCGTTCATGAAGCGGTCTACGAGATGCCCTATTTAGCCCACGCCACCATGGAGCCCATGAATTGTACAGCGCAGGTCTTTGACGACCGCTGCGAAATTTGGGTCGGCACCCAAAACCAGGGTAATGACCGGACGGTTGTTGCCAAGATGCTGGGATTACCGGAAACAAGCGTTGTCATCAATCGCACCTTGATGGGCGGCACCTTCGGTCGCCGAGCCAGCAAAACCGCCGACTTTATTACCGATGCCGTACAAGCGGCTCAGGGAGAAACGGTCCCCGTGCAAATTATTTGGTCCCGTGAGGAAGATATTCGCGGCGGGCACTATCGACCGTTATTTGTACATCGCCTACGTGGCACCGTCGATGCCGAGGGTTACCCCGCCTCTTGGCATCAAACCCTGGTGGGCCAATCCATCATGCAGCACACCAAACATGATCCAACGTATATGGTTCGAGGCATCGATATTTATTCTGTCGATGGCTGCTTGCAGGAACCCTTCGGCGTCTTCCCCTATGGCACCGCCTACCAAATACCCAATCACCGTGTCGAAAGTCACAACCCGCCAAAGATCGGCGTACGGCCCCATGAATGGCGAGCCGTGGGACACACGCACACGGGGGTCGCCTATGAATGCTTTTTAGACGAGCTAGCCCACCTCGGTGATAAAGACCCGTTAGCGCTTCGACTGCATTTGACCCGAGATAACGACCGAATGCATCAATTGCTCTTACGACTCAAAGAAGCCGCGGACTGGGATCAACCCTTGGCAGCCGGACGGGGGCGCGGCATGGCAGCTAGGGTCTATTCTGTGTCCCCCATCGCACAGGCGGTCGAAGTGACGGTCGCCATTGATGGCACCTTCACCGTTGATCGCGTGGTCTGCGTGGTCGATTGCGGCTTTGCCGTCAATCCCCTAGGGATCGAGGCTCAAATTCAAGGCGGCGTCATGCTGGGACTCAACGCGGTGGCTTACGGCGGGATCGATTTGGTAGATGGCCAGGTTCAGCAAAGCAACTTTCATGACGTTCGGGCATTACGATTTAATCAGATGCCCGCCGTGGAAGTTCACATTATGCAAAGTGATGCGCCGCCCACCGGGGTGGGTGAGCAAGCAACGACGCCGATCGCACCCGCGGTGGCAAATGCCCTATTTCACGCGACCGGCAAAAGAATTCGACAGTTTCCTCTGGACCGCCACGGCTTTACCCTTAAGGCCTAAACGCCCCCAGGTGACCGACCAAGGCCGATCACGCACCGGCGCAATCAAAGTAATCTAAGCAGCTGGTCAATTTGACCGTTTATTAGACGGCGGGCGACCAGCGACAGAACGGCCTCGAACATCAGCACCGGCAAGAAGAGCAATAAAATACCGTCTGAGGAGGCGGTCAGAGGCGTCGCGGCACTAAGCCAGCGCTGCAACCAGTCTGCACCCTTAAGTGGCCGCATCTGACCTATGGCGCCCACGAGCGGACTCATTACCCCCTAGACCAGGATCCGGGTATCGAGCTCCAGCCTCTCCTACAAGGCATGAATCGGTACCATGTTATTGTTCTGCCACGATCTATAAACTTGTCCGAACCACCGGCTCAGTCATGTAAATAAGGCCTTTGGATTGATCAAACAGATTACAGGCTTCAAAGAGCCTATCGAACACCGCGCCTTTATCGGCAATAATCGTAATGATTGCCGCTTCGCCGTACTCACCAAATTGACGATCCGAAAACAGATCGTTAGAACGACCGGTTTCAATCATCGCTACCGCCACGCCTTCGGTCTCTCGCATGGCTTCCAGCACGTCTGGCCCGCAATCTTTATGGACTAATGCACCAATTTCTACTTGCATAAGGCCCCCTTTTTATTTGGCTGCGTTTAAAATCGCGTCCGGCACATAGGTCGCCACCCGATCCAGCTTGACCATGTACATGATCCCCATGCCGGGTGTGTCTAACTTGCCAGCAAGATACATGGCCTCAAAAACCAGATTCGCTTGTTCTTCAGAAACAATAATCCGGATGACTTCTTTCTGCTCATCAATGGTCACACCCAGCAGTCCCATCCGTTCTCGAATACCGGTCCCACGCGCATAACTAATGGTTGCGCCTTGTGCGCCAATATTTTTAGCCGCCGCGAGTACGTCTTCGGCTAACTCTTTCTGCAAGACACAGGTAATCAAAAATGCATCCGATAAATAAGTAATGCTTCGTTCGTTCATAGCAACGCCTCCGTTACGGTATGCTTTTCAGACGACTTCGTTCGATTTAAATATTGAATGCCCAATCCCATCGTGAGCACCGCCAAGATCGGGCAAATACTGGCCAGGGATAAAATGCCGAAGCCTTCAACCGCGGAGACGGCCGAGCCCAGCCCTAAGCCCATGGCCAAGACCAACGGCACAGTTACCGGACCCGTCGTAACGCCAGCACTGTCCCAGGCCACATTGACGAACTCTTCGGTTGAAAATATGGTTAGAAAGACGCCCAGTAAATACAGCGGGATCAAGACCGTCATCAGGTCAAAGCCAATCACCAATTTCGCAATGCCCAAGGCGATTCCGACGGCAACACCGGTTGCGACGCTGTACATCAGCATTGATTTCTTGAAGGCACCATTGGTTAAATTCTGCACCGTTAAGCCGAGCGCATTGAGCGCGGGCTCAGCCAGGGTCGCACCAAACCCCATGAGAAACGCAAAAACAATCACAATACAAATGCCAACAAGTTCAGGGTAAATCGGTGAGAACTGGCTAATCGGGAGTTCCATAAAAGCCGCGGGTAGGACACTGCCCGTCTGCGAACCAATCGCGCCCAGGCCGTACGTCAAGCCCACGTTAAAGATGCACATGCCGACAATGCTGAGGGTGAGTCCATAAAACGTCACCATTCGATTGGGTAGCTTAGACCGCAACACAATGAACAAGACGAACATTAAGAACAACACCAGCGGTAAGATGGCCCGAACCCCAGTAACGATCTCAATCAAAGGCGTTTGATCCCACACTGTGGGGACCACAGCGACCGCATCCGAGGCCAATTGCGCAGCCTCACGAATCTCATCAGGCGTGACGGTCAGAGACATGAAAATCGCGAGGATCAGTACCGCTAAAATTGGAAATAAGGAGGCAAGGGTTACGACCCCAAAGCCAGAGAGCGAGGATTGCCCCTTGCCCGCTGCATTGGCGATCCCAATCCCTAAGGACAAAACCAAAGGCACCGTCACCGGCCCCGTGGTCACCGCGCCGCAATCCCACGCAAGCCCGAGGACCGAGCGCAGGTTTGGATCAAGCCAGGCGTACCCCGTTAGAATCATAACCGGCACCAATGCGCAGTAAATCATGGGCTTGAGCGACCAGCCGCGAACAAAGCGAACGGTTCCGAGGATCGCCGCCAAACCAACGCCTGCACCCACCATGAGCACCAAAGGCAGGGTCCAATTATTGAGCAGTTCATAGAGATACGGCGCCGAATTGACATCAACAGAGGATCCAAAGGCCTGCAGCGCACCAATTGCGGGCTCCGCGAACGTGACGCCGACCCCCAACATCCCAATAATGATCAGCACCACGGTCATAGAGGCTTTTTTAGGCAGGTTATCACCAATGATGGTGCCGAATGGCATGAGACCTGTATTAAGGCCTTCCATGAAAATCGCCAAACCCACAATCACGGCCACCAAACCGCCCCCCAACATCAGCGCTGAATCAATGGGATGCCTCAAAATCAGAATCTGAAATAGGATCAAGTAAGCCGCAAGCGGCACCACGGCTTTGACTTGATCCATAATACGGGTGTAGCAATAAGGGCCAATCAAGGCCAAGGATTGCTGCAATGTGATATCGAGGCGTTTGTCGACCTTGGGCGCACTCGGATCAATTTTTGGCGCAAGCACATTGTAGCTGACGGTTTTGTGATGGAAGGACACCGCATTCAGATAGTCCGAATAGCGCATATTTTGGTTCCCCTAGTACGTCAAAGCAGCTGTTCTTACCAGAAGCTACTACATTTGAAACGAAATGCTAGGCTTAAATGAATAATTTCATTTGGAAATCAATCGCCTCAAAGCCTTAAAACACAGAAACCCGACATCTTATCAGACCGATTGACGGACACTGAAGGCGATCAAATCGACCTGCTCATCAACAACCTAGTCCGACACCATCGCTGAGTCGATGGCGGCGGGCTGTTTTCTCGACTCGAATCGAGCTGAACATGGTAGGCTTTGCCAAATTACGCCCTCTAATACTCAGCCCAACAAACCGACACTCAGGTCGGGCTTTGAGCCGCCAATCCAGTGGCGCCAATTAAAAAGGACCGCGCATGCAACCGATTTCATTTTTGTTACTGCTGACCGGCTTTGGGCTGACGGCGTGCGACGCGCCTAGCAAGATCCAAGACCCCATTTCCGCGCCCCCTGTTGCTGAGCAAGTGCCGACCTGGATCGGCGCCGGCGATCAGCAACGTCTGGATGAATATTATTGGATTCGGGACGATGAGCGATCCGACCCAAAGGTCTTGGCCCTGCTCGCGGCTGAGAACGCGTATGGCCAACAACTGATGGCTCACACCGAAAGACTCCAAACGACCCTCTTCCAAGAAATTACCAATCGATTACCCAAGAAGGATGCGACGGTTCCGATTGCGCTTGGAGGCTATCAATACTACCGCGTCTTCGAACCGGGGCTGGAACACCCTATCTATAAACGCTTTCAAAACGATAACCCAGACACCTCGGAAGTGGTCCTGGACGTCAATCAACTTGCCCAGAGCTTTGACTATTTTGCGGTGGGCAACTGGGTCGTCAATCCGGCGCAGGACCTCATTGCGTATGCCGAAGACACCCTTAGCAGGCGGATCTACACGCTCAGAATCAAAGCCGTCGGATCTGACATCTCGCAACCAGATGTGATCACCGGCGCCGCCCCGTCGATGGCCTGGAGTCAGGATGGTCAAAGCCTGTTTTACATCAAGAAACATCCGCAGACGCTTCTCGAACATGAAGTCTATCGGCATCAACTCGGCACGGATCAAAGCCAGGATCAGTTGGTGTATCGGGAGACGGACCCAACCTTCTCACTTTGGCTGGAAGAAAGTCGGAGCAAAGCCTTCATCTTTATCAGGGCGAGCAGCACCGAGAGCACCGAGATTTTAATCATTCCTCGCAAGACCCCTCTGGCTGCGCCCTACCCGCTGCTTGCACGCACAGATCAGCATGAATACCGAGCACGGCATCTCAAGGACCATTTCTACTTATTAACCAACGATGAGGCGCCGAACTACCGGTTGATGCGCGTTGAGGCAAAGCATGCGGGCGATCAATCAGCATGGGAGCCCGTAATCACCCCTGATCCCGGAACCTTTATCGAGGACTTTGAAGTTTTTGATACCTTTATCGTGACCAAGGAAATCGAAGCCGGGATTGCCCGGCTGCGAATTTATGATCAAAGCGGTCAACCGACCCGGGATATTCCAATCCAAGATATTCCCGCAACCCTCAATCTATCTGCTAATCCGGATGCGACCTCAACGGTCATTCGATATGAGCTGAGCAGTTTGAAGACACCTGACAGCACGCTGGCTTTCAATACCGAAACGGGCGACACACAACTGCTCAAGCAGGCTCAGGTTGATGGCAGCTTTAACCCAGATCACTACACGACGGAATATCACACCTTCAGCGCCTCCGACGGCGCAGAGGTACCCATTTCCCTGGTCTATAACCACACGTTAAAACGCCAACCCAGACCAGCCTATCTGTACGCCTATGGATCGTACGGATATTCCACCGAGCCTTATTTTCGATCTTCTAGCCTGTCGTTGTTAGACCGTGGGTTCGTTTTTGCCATCATCCATGTTCGCGGTGGCCAAGAACTTGGCAGGCAATGGTACGAACAAGGCCGTCTACAGCACAAGAAAAATACCTTTACCGACTTTATTGAAGGGTCTCGATATCTAGCGTCTACCGGCTTGGCCGATCCCAATAACCTATTCGCCGCGGGCGGCTCTGCTGGCGGTCTGTTGATGGGCGTCATTGCCAATGAAGCGCCCGAAGTCTATCAAGGCATCATTGCCAAGGTACCCTTCGTTGACGTTGTGACGACCATGCTTGATGACAGCATTCCGCTTACCACTTCTGAGTACCGCGAGTGGGGAGATCCCAGGATTGCCGCAGACTACGACTACATGTTGTCATACTCGCCTTATGATCAAGTCAAGGCGCAAGGCTATCCCAACATGCTGGTCACCACCGGGCTCCATGATTCTCAGGTTCAGTATTTTGAGCCCGCAAAATGGGTCGCGCGACTTCGTCGCTTGAAGACCGATGACAACCATTTGATATTGGATACGGATATGGCCTCGGGCCACAGTGGCCCCTCGGGCCGCTATGAGCGGTACCGAAAGACGGCGCTAGAATATGCTTTCATTTTGGATCATTTAAAAACCGCGCCGTGATGCGCGCATGGCGCAATTAGACCTTACAGACGTGCCATTTGCGCTAAGCCCTAGTGCAGCACTAGGACTTAGCGCCGATGATGCAATCGCACCGGTAACGATTTAATCCCCCGAATAAAATTATTCGGGTTCCGCTCTGCCGCACCAACCACTTCGATATGCTCATAGCGCTTATGAATTTCTTCCCAGAGCACTCGAAGTTGCATTTCCGCCAAGCGGTTACCCATGCAACGATGAATCCCAAAGCCAAAGGCAACGTGGGCACGCGCGTTGGGACGATCGATCATCAGCCGATCCGCCTCAGGAAAGACACTTTCGTCCCGATTACCGGACAGGTACCACATCACCACCTTCTCGCCCGCCCGAATCAATTCATCGCCCAAACGCTGATCGGCCAAAGCTCGGCGGCGCATATGAATCACCGGCGTCTGCCAACGAATCATTTCCGAGACCATGTTCGGAATCAGTTCTGGACGATCCATCAGCAACCGGTGCTGATCCGGAAACTCGTTCAGCG
>Ga0206131_10005101_pt1 | contig 14059 bp, 10 predicted proteins | sample Helgoland_Spring_FD_148636 | JGI IMG/M metagenome (GOLD analysis project Ga0206131, IMG submission 148636) | Pelagic subsurface seawater microbial communities from Kabeltonne, Helgoland, North Sea - Helgoland_Spring_Bloom_20160517_1 | ecosystem: Environmental > Aquatic > Marine > Epipelagic ...
GAGATATCGTTCTAGGGAAGCCATCAAATATGAAACCGTTTGATTCTTTCGTGGTTTTCAAAAAATCTTCTACCATAGCGATAGTTACCTCGTCAGGCACCAATTCACCTTTATCGATAAAAGATTTAGCAAGAATTCCGAGTTCTGTTTCGCCTTTAATGTTAGATCTAAAAACATCACCGGTACTTAGGTGAACTAGGTTGTACTTTTCAAGTAACATAGCACTTTGTGTGCCTTTGCCTGCTCCTGGAGGTCCGAATATTATTATGTTAAACATATTATGCTCGTGTTAAGTCCGCAAATTTAGCGCAATATCAGACTTAAGCTTAGTTCTGCAAGACAAAAATGAACCAATAATTGCCCAAGTATTTGGCTAACGGTGATTCTATGTTTTCCTTTGAAGAAAAGAATATCTATTGTGCTCCAAGCTGTCGTAAAAAAAGGCAAAGTTTTATCTGAATCAGTTCCTGCTCCAAACGTATCAAGTGGTGGTTTACTCATAAAAGTTGTTAACAGCTGTATTTCCGCTGGCACAGAAATGAGTAACGTATCCGAAACTGGGAAACCGCTTATCAAAAGAGCCCTGGAGCAACCGGCCGAAGTTCGAAACGCATTAAATTTTGCGAAAGAAAATGGCATCATGAAAACCATTGCTAGAATTAGAGGTACTCTAGAAGGTGGAAAGCCAACCGGATATTCTATTTCGGGTATTGTGATTGCAGTTGGAGACGGAGTCAAAGAGTATTCGATCGGAGATCATGTTGCAGCAGCAGGGGCAGGCATTGCCAATCATGCTGAATTTGTGGATGTTCCTGAAAATTTAGTTATGCCAATGCCCAAGGGTTTAGATTTTAAACTGGCATCAACTGTAACTCTTGGGGGTATTGCCATGCATGGCGTTAGACGAGTAGACTTAAATCTAGGTGAAATCTGTGTGGTTCAGGGAGCTGGGATACTCGGGTTAATTGCCCAGCAAATGTTACAAGCATCAGGTGTCAGAACCATCGTTATTGACCTTGACGATCATAGACTCGAAATCGCAAAGTCATTAGGCGCAGAAGCGACGCTAAACCCTAAGAATGAAGACATAATAAAAGTCGTTGAAGCCATATCTAATGGTTATGGTGCTGATGCGGTTCTGTTTACTGCCGCAACTTCAAGCAGTGAGCCATTGTCAACAGCCTTCAAAATGACGAAAAGAAAAGGCAAGGTTGTTTTAGTAGGCGTATCTGGGATGGAGATTAATCGAGGTGATATGTACAAAAAGGAAATTGACTTCCTCATATCTACAAGTTATGGTCCTGGTCGTTACGACGATAATTACGAAAAAAAGGGATTAGATTACCCCTATGGATATGTTCGATGGACAGAGAATCGCAACATGTCTGAATATTTAAGACTATTACATATTGGGGCCGTTGACATCAGTCAGATGGTAAATGCGGTTTACCCGATTGAACAGGTTGAAGAAGCCTTTGATGTTTTAAAAAACGGAGAACATCCCAAGCCAATTATCTCTATCTTGGACTATGGCGTTGATGTAAATCTTGAAATAAGTAAGTCGATTACAAGACGGGTTGACCTTGTCAAATCTACTAGTAGCTCAAAAATTGTGAATGTAGCGTTGATTGGCACAGGTGGATTTGCCACAGGCATGCACCTACCCAATATGGCCAAATTGTCGAACAAGTTCAAAATAAAAGCGATAGTTAATCGGACTGGACAAAAAGCCAAAGCTGTTGCCGAACAGTATAATGCCGATTACGCCACAACTGACATCCAAGAGGTTTTAAATGACCCTGATGTGGACTTGGTGATGATTACAACGCGACATGATAATCATGGCACTCTCACACTTAATAGTTTAAAGGCAGGAAAACATGTATTTGTTGAGAAGCCACTTTGCATAAACCGCCAAGAACTTGCAGAAATTAAAGCATTTTATGATGAAACGGAAGAACCGCCTTTATTGATGGTAGGTTTCAACAGGCGTTTTAGCCCCTATGCAAAAGAGATAAAAAAACATGTGTCACAAAGAGTTAATCCAATTGTGGCTCATTATAGAATGAATGCTGGGCATATTCCACTTGACCACTGGACACATGACCATGGGGGAAGAATTGTTGGAGAGGCATGCCATTTAATTGATTTAATGAATTACTTCACAGACGCCAGTATTGAAAGTATTAGCACGGAGCACATTACTCCGACTACTGAAAAAATTAGCAAACACGACAATCGCAGTATCGTCTTAAAGTATGCTGACGGATCCATATGTCACATACAATACTTTGCCGTAGGTAGTAAAAAATTATCGAAGGAATTTCTCGAAATACATTTTGACGAAAAAAGCATGATTATGGACAACTACAAGAAGCTTTCTGCTTATGGGTTTTCATGTAAAGAGGTATCGAGCTCTATTAGCAACAAAGGCCAGTTTGAGGAATTAAACGCCTTATATGAATGTTTAAAAGGTGACGGAAGATGGCCAATATCCTTAGACGACATGGTTCAGACCACCTTGGCTAGTTTTGAAGTGGAAGAAATCGATTGAGCAGTAAATATCCCATCATACTGATAGGCCCGTACCCTCCATTAATTGGTGGTGTTTCCACACACCTATTCAGAGCTCTGCCACTGTTAATCAAAGATGGACATAAGGCTTCTGTTATTAGTGTTAAAAGGACTGACAGTAAAGACCCGAGCGTTTCATACATTCCGGCGCTTCTATTGCCATTTTATTTATTTGTACAGCCTAAAAGTATTGTTCACTTTCACGTAGATAGTTTAAGTCACTTATTACTTTCTGCGATGCTTAAGTTAAGACACAAAACATTTTTAACGGTTCACAACAACCGTTATCCAACAACCATGGAGTCGGGTTCGTTTGCCACTCAGGTAAAGTGGAGATGTTTATCTACTTTTACTCGAATAATTTGTGTGAACAGCGATACACAAACCTACCTTGCACATAAATTAACAAATATTTTCAAAGACGTTGTTCCGGCTTTTTTGCCGCCAACAGACATAGACGAAGACAGTATTAAGGAGATAAAAAAATGGGGAAGCCAGTTTAAATTCGTTTTGAGTGGCTATGCTTATCGACTGTCGTTTTATGAGGATGAGGATTTGTATGGTATAGACATGATGATTGCTTTAGTCAATCGAATGGTATCCGAACAAATAAATGTAGGTCTAATCCTTTTGATAAACCTAGAAGAAAATGCATATTTGGAAAAATTAAAAAGGGAGATAACAAGATTGAATTTGCAAGACAACATTAATTTAGTTGACATCAACCAAGGTATAGATGCCGTAGCCTTATGGAAATACTCCGACGTTTATTTACGACCAACAAACACTGATGGCAATAGCATTTCAGTTATGGAGGCACTTCACATGGGCACTACCGTTGTAGCAAGCGATTGCGTTGAAAGACCAGAAGGATGTGTTTTGTTTAAGAATCGTGATGCAGATGATTTTGGAGATGTGGTTGTTGGGGTGTTGGATGAAGGTGTAACAAGGCATATTACAGTGCCTATAGATAATCTAAATGTATATTTAGTATAGTTGATTAAAGGAATCTATTGACGCAATCAATTTCCTGTTCACTTCATTCGGTTTGTCAGCAATGTAGTCCAGATTTTCAATTAAAGCTTCATAAGAATTAGCTTCAATAAAACCTACATCCGTTAAGTCTTTCACAAAACTCTTTCGCTGGGTAAGGTTTAAAAACAAAACGATTTTCCCAAACCGTAAGGCCTCAACTGCAGACAAAGAATACTCGCTTATAAACACTTGTGCTCTTTGCCAGTCTTCTTCTAATGTGGCACTAGAGACGCTCAAATTTTTCAAATCAAGTAATCCAACTTGATGTTTTATTCTGTTAATCCAACCAACTCCTTCTCCTTTTAATTGATCTGAATTTGGGTGCAGCCTTATAATAAAATTCAAACTTGGATAGTGTTTTGCTAACTCTACAAATTTTATTATCAATCCATCTGTATCAGAGCGAGAAATCAGAGAAGACCAATTCCCTGAATGATTCAAGGTTAAACATATAGTTGATATTTCTAGATTTTTGGACTCATTTGCTTTCAGTCTTTGTTTATTGATTAATGTGTTTAAAGGAAAAACATCAATCCCTGCATTTTGAAAATATGCTTTATCGATGCCAGATAGAGGAACGAGCATACTTCCAAAAAAACTTAAAGCATAATAATACGGAGGATATGTTGTTGGTCTAAATGCGTCTTGTACCATTACCATTTTCTTGCGCTTTAAAAAGGGGTACATTGAATTCAGCTTTGTACTTGAATGAATTGGAGCTGCTAAATATGATTTAGTTAAATTACAAAAAACCGGAATAATCCACTTTTGGAATGATGACAATTCAGACTTAATGGTAATTCTTTTAGTTGACATTAAGTAAAACCTCCCTGAATCGTTATATACTTTAACCCTTGTCGGCTTAAATGACAAAAAGAAGGCTCTGAGAATATATACACAATACCGTATCCAAACCACTGAAGTGACCTTCTTTATCAGCAAAAAACCCTTGGACAATGGTCCTGTTTGAATAATATCCGCATTCAGATCATTCCAAAATTTGTAACTTATGCCGAGATTCATCAAATCATAAGATTGACAAAAAACGAAAAACTTGGTGTCACCTGTAACATTTAATTCTTCCTTTAACCTATCATATACAAACTTATTTTTAACGTAAGTAATTCCGTCGAGTAATTCTCTTTGGTAAATTGAGGTATACTTTAACCATTTTTTGGATTTGTCATACGCTTCCTTGTCTAAGTCTGTGTCTTCAATTCTTTCATTCCATGAATCAAACTGATAGAATGACAAATTTATTTCTTCAAAAATTTCTTCAAATTCATTTTTCTCGATATCAAATAGAGCATGAGTTGACACGATAATTGCATTCCGCATTACAGGCAGTACCTTTTTCAGATGAAATGCATTTGAATATTGATTGATTACAATAACACTGTCTACCATATGGCTCTAAAAGAAATCTTGATGACCGAAATAATCATTTAAAACATTCAGCCTTGCTTTAATTCTACTACTGAATATTGGGTTAATTTTTTCTTCAATTGCTATATCAACTTCTCGGTCGTCAAGGTTTTTAATAATATATAAGATTTCTTCAGCATCCAAGTTTTTCTGGACTCTTCCTAGGACAATGTGAGAGAACAAAGAATCCCCTGTTTCAATTGCAATGTCTATCGAAACATCTGACTTTTCAGTACAAGATAATATGTCACTGTTCAATAAAAACATGAAAAGCATTTTTTTCGTTTTACTTAACTCCTTAAATTGCCTTTCTAACATTTTTACTTCCTGAACATACCAATACAGTCTGAATCCACCCATCCAAGGGAGTAAGGAGTTCTGTGGATACGAATTAATACTTTTTTCTGTCCTTGCTTGCGCATCCACACATTCACTAAGAAACTTTCTGTTAAATCTAGTTGCTGTTTGCTTAACAAAATGTAATTCGCGCTGGACGCTTGAAGGCAACAAAAATGGACTTTCCCCGTCTCGCCAACCAAAAATAATGTCGTTTTCAAATTGTATACCTGAAGAAAACTTTTGGATTTCTTCAAGATAATATGAATCATAATTTTCAGTGAATCCAATATATTGTTTATTTGTATTTTGAAGGCTTTGCATCATTCCATACCCCTCAATATCCATCTTGTTTAAGTTTTTCCGTATTCGTTTAGGATGAATAAATGTGCCTAATATTCGATCCTGAATCATATAAACTTGATTGTTTCTCAGAGCAAACTCAGCGGGCAAATACCAATCGTAAACGTTTCTAAAAACCTGTTTTGTTAATTGTTCTCCGATGTCAAAATTTCTTTTGAATGTTTCGTCATGCCATAAAATTGATAACGAATGAATAAACGGTCTTAACACCATCTCAAAAATGTCTGGGTTATCATTAATTAAAACGATACATTCATTATTGTATTCCAGTATTTCCGACAATGTACTCCCAATAATGCCCAGATTAACTTTTTGGTCTTCAATTACATAACTATTCAGAATTTGATACAACTCGGAGTTCAAACCTCCGGTTAAAGCCTTCAACCAACGCTCCGAGCTTAGGCACGATGCATCAGAATTGAGATTAACAATATCAACTAAGTCCTTTCTATTATGCATTCTGAAAACCTATCATCTATTTTAATAAAAGCTTCTATCACGTCCGTATCGCAAGGTATCCCAGAAATGATTCTGTTTTGGCGTTCTTTTTTTTGTGGATCTCCTGGTGCCATTACAATTTCTTCCCCAAGTGGTTCTTCATTTCGCAGCCTATTAGTCATGTTACTAACAGATTCTATTATTGCATTTTTATCGCCAAAAGCCTCTAAGTTAATAGCTGCAAAGAAATGACTTACATGTCTTGGTGCGTTCAAAGGGGTATTGAACATTGGCATCATATCTTTAGCAGTGACACTCGAAGCCAACCCAGAACATAAAATTTCTATCATCATACCAAGACCAAAACCTTTGTAAGCACCGCTGGGGCTTAATGATCTTGCCTTGTTTGCATCAACAACCATTTGGCCATCTTCATCAAACGCCCAACCCTCTTCAAGAGACTTTTCGTTACGCCTGTAATTCTTAATCTTGTTCCATGATACATGAGAAGTTGCCATGTCTAAACAAAGAGGCTCTTCAGATTTTAGTGGCATGCAAAAACAAATTGGATTAGTTCCAAAAAAACTTTTTTTTCCATTGTATGATTTCACTAAAGCATCAGCGTTGGTAAAAGCTAATCCAATAAATCCTTGTCTTGCCGCGTGCAACCCAAAGTACGAGCTCGCACCATAATGTGATGACTTTTTTACCGCACAAATTCCAACACCACTTCGTGTAGCCGTTTTCATACATTGGTTCATTGCAACAATACCACTATGATGCCCTATAGCATGATTCGCGTCTAAAACATGTGCAGAGGTAAGTGCAGTTTCAAATATAAAATCTGGTTCTTTGTTTAGACGGCCACCTTGGAATGCCCGATAATAATGTGGGAACAAATTTATCCCGTGTGAATCTACACCATTTAATGATGTCTCAATCATAGAATCAGAAGCATGCTTTACTGAATCTAAATTGACCTCAATTTTAAGAAGCGATTCAGAAATTAATTCTCTAAGTCTTACACTATCTAAATTGATCATAACCCTGTTTTATTTATGTTTCCAGATTTCAAGTTGTTTGTAACCACATCAATAAATCGAGTAGAAATTAGGCTGTTTTCAGCACTTGGTCTAGTCTTGTTTAATTCCTCTGTTGTAGATAGTCCCTTTTTCAAATTATTGACATCAGCTAAAAAAGTAAAAATACTTTTATATCCATATCCTCCAAAACTTGATGTACCCTCCATATTAGGAAGCCAGCTAGCAAAATATGGATTTACTGTTTGAATGCCATTATTGTTTGTTACCGCTTCGATACCACGATTCTTTTGGTCCAGGCTAACCCTTCCATCTGTACCTACCAGCATCAATTTCTGATCAGACATTGCAGACGTCGAATTCGGATCAATCCAATTCAGATTAAAATGTGCGTAAAAATCATTTGAATCAGATCCAACATCTCCCCAAACAGAAGAGACATGAACAGAGTCCCAGGTATCTACCCCTATGGATTTAAGCTTCTTCTTAGTCCCATAGACACTTAAACTTTTGGGCGTTTTACTAGTCAAAAAATAAATTAAATCCACGTAATGAATTCCGAGATATTGAAAGATGTTGGTTTTGTCCGCCCAAGTCTTGAAGTGTTCCGTTGGAATGCTAATCTGCTGGCTATAATTAACAGTAAAATAAAGCACTTCACCTACGCTACCAGAAAGAATCTCATTTTTAAGGTACAGGTTTGATTCATCCCAACGTTTGTGAAACTCCACGGCACAATACGTGTCTTCCGATTTAGAAATGTTTACAAGCTTCTCGGCTTCAGAATATGTTGGGGTTAATGGTTTAACTACTAACGTTGGTATTCGACATGATAATGTGAATTTGGTATAATCATAATGCAAATGATCCGGTAAAGAATTAATACATAAATCAAATTTTTCTTCCATCAAATACCGCGAAAACCAACTGTCCTCCTTATTATATAAATATTCAAAACTAACAGGAATTTGAACCCCAATCTTTTGGCATGTGTATGCGGCAGATCGTAAAGTATGTTTCTCGCTTCTCTGTGAATAAGATATAACTACGACCTCTGATATAGGAATCAGCATGCTACTTTGCAGAACTGATGAAAGAATAGTACCAGATTTAGAGTAATTCTTACCAGTTACGTACATTCCCGAACCTAGAATAAGTACCTTCATAATTTAGGTATAAAAATTGTTTTAAAAATTTCAAGATCCAATGGTGTGTCAATATCGATAACTTCATCATCTTCGAGTATGTAAGGCAATATTCTTGAACCCGTCATACTCTTAGTGTTGTTTAAGGTTTTAACCCTAGTAACATCCAAAACACAGTTATAATAATATACTTTAGGCAAATCTTGTCTCCTTAACAAAAATGGGCTCTCGTGTTCATGTTCCATGATTGGATTTAAAAAACCATCAGTTTTGATATCGAACATTCTGTAAGGATGTTGACGAACCAAAGAAACTGACCGGACCGACTGTGCACTTGTATTGTTCTGCAACAAATCAATAGATTCATCTATCCAATGGATTTTGCGGTAAGGTGTGGTTGGTCTTAAGTGGACAATTGTATCCGCAAGATAATTTTCATGCTCTTTTAAATAGTTGATTGCATGTTCAAAAACTGGAAAATCTAATACGTGATCTAAACCTAAAATTTCAGGTCTAATAAATGGCACATCCGCACCATGTTCTTTTGAAATCTCCGCTATTTCATGACTATCAGTGGATACAATTACTCGATCGATTTTCTTACTTGCTAACGCCTGTTCAATACTGTAACATATCATTGGTTTGCCAAGTATTGGTAGGATATTTTTACCTGGTATCCCTTTTGACCCACCGCGTGCAGGGATTATTGCAACCGTGTTCATATAACTATTGTATTACTTTTGTGCAATTATAGTTGAATGGCAGAGAAAGAAACGATTATTTGTCCGGTTTGCGAAAATTCTGAGTTCAAAGAAGTTGCAACACAAGGCCGGGATTACATTAGAACACATACTTCTCTTTGCACGAGATGCGGTTTTTTGTACCAAAATCCAAGGTGGACAAAGGAAGAGATATCAGCATTCTATAGAAAAAAATACGACCTACTCTACAGAGCCAATATAGGGGTTTCTAAATTTTCACCTAAACAATATGAGGCTTACAAGTATGGGTACCACCCTGTATATCAACGAATAAAAGGCGTTCCGGCAATTCCGAAAACCAGTGTCACGATATTGGATATTGGAGCAGGTGATGGTTATAATTTAGACTATTTATGTCAAAAGTTAAATGCTGATGGCAAATTTGCGATAGAGCCTTCTTTAGCAGGACAAAAATCTTTACTTGAGAAGAAAATTGAAATAATTTCCTCAGATGTAGACACTGATTGGGACACAAATTATAACAGTGTATTTGATATTGTTATATTAAGACATGTGTTCGAACATGTACATTCTCCAAATGAAATTCTAAAAAAAATTAGATCTACTTTAAAACCAAATGGCATCCTATACATTGCAGTTCCAAATGCTTATAACGTTGGTTCTGATTGGGTTCTGCGTGGCTTTTTCAGAATTGTTCATAATTACTATTTCTCAGAAAAATCACTGAAAAACATCTTGACGAAAAACGGCTTTTCCATAATATCAATGAAATCTGGAGACTCATTTCATGACTCAGAGCTTTACGTTATTGCTAAACCTGGAGATTATGTGATTGGCAAACACGATGCTGATGAAGTTGAACGTCAATTGTCCTATTTACGACCATACATTAATACTGAAACTAAGATTAAGTATAAATTGCTGTCATTTATAACTTTTACAAATAGGTTATTTTACTTGGCAAAAGCAAAATTAAAACAATCACTATTTAGTTTATAATGGTCAGTATGTAAAATGGGTATAATTGCTAGACAGAGTTTCAAAGCTGGTATTGTAAGTTATTCTAGCGTATTAATTGGGATTCTAAACCAAATTCTAATCTTTCCGCTGTGTCTAACTGTGGACGAATACGGAGCCATTCAATTTGTTCTGCAAACGTCCGTCTTTTTTACTCCATTTATCTTGTTTGGGATGACAACAGTGCTAACTCGATATTATCCAAAATATAGTGACTCCCCCACCGACAAATCATTGCTTTTTGGTGTCGCGATTACTCCAGTATTTCTAAACACTTTAATCTTTCTAGTGCTTTTTGTTTTATTTGGAGACATCGTGGAAGATAAATTTAGTACTCGATCTAAGATTACGTCGATGTCTATTTTGGTGCTGTTTGTAATTGCCACTCTGCAACCTTGGCAAGTATTAAGCGCCAACATCGCTGCTATTAAAGGTCGAATCGCAATACCTTCGCTTCTGAGTCACTCTATTAAGCTATTTCTACCTGTCATAGCTGCCTTATACTTTTTTAATGTGTTTACATATGACCACGTCATTTTATCCCTGCTGGCATACCATGTTTCTATCACAATAGGACACCTCATCTACGTATCTAGAATTGAGTTCATCAGACCAAAATTCTCACTCAAGAACTTTAAGACCTCCTTAGACATAAGAAGTATCACAAGTTTTGCATTGTTTAGTATGTTTACAGGTGTTGGCGTCAATCTTACTAACCAAATTGACAATGTTATGGTCACGTCGATCCAAGGTACTTACGAAAATGGGCTTTACTCATGGTCCCTTTTTTGCGCTACTGCAATAGCAATTCCCTACACATTAATTGCGGCGATTTCCACGCCAATTATCGCCAAACTATGGAAAAATAGAGATATGAATAAACTAGATTTGTTATACAAGTCTTCGTCCTCGACATTACTCTTTTTGTCAATACTTCTTTTCACGTCATTCTGGTTAGTTATTGATGACCTCTTTGCAATAATGCCAAAGGGAGGAGAGTTCATGCAAGCAAAAAGCTTAGTCGCACTCCTTTGTTTTTCAAAGATTTTGGATTTAGGAACAGGTTTAAATAGCCACATATTATCTATGTCGAAATCTTATAAGAAATTGTTGTGGTATTTAGGTTTGGCAGCAATTATAAATGTTGGACTTAACTGGGCATTAATTGCTCGTTTCGGTTTAGTTGGTTGTGGCATTGCCACCCTAGTTTCGATTTCATTTTTTAATTATATGAAATACACACATTTAAAAAGATTGTATAAACTTACACCATTTACAATTGACTCTGTGAAAATCATTATGCTTGCTTTTGTTTTGTATGGCATTGTTTTCTTTCTTCCTAAGACAGGAAACCACTTTGCCAATTTATTCATATACTCCGGCATGTTCGCTCTGCTGTTTTCATTTTTAATTTACAGGTTTAAATTCTCACCTGATATTAATTTATTTATCAATAGGTCTTACAACTCTGTTCAGCAACATATAAAGAAAATATTACGATAGTGAGGCACATTTCATATATTTCATACGTCATAAAACTGCCTATATTTACGTTGGTAAAAAAGAGTTTCCATGCGTTAATTCACAACCTAAATACATTCTTTACAAGAACAAGACAGCAATCCAAAGACTGCAGGGTTCAAACTTATACTGTTAATACAACAATTGGTTTAAGCAACAGTCCTCGCTCCCCCAATTCTCCCCCCAAACTCAACATCTTAGGCGCAGTTCCATCAAATCTTTACTACAATGAGGTTCAACCCGGATTTGAAGGTATTCAATACAATCACAACCTAAATATTGATGAATTCGACAAGAAAGGAAATTGGTTAAATCAAGTTGTGAGAGAATCGCATGTCGAGTATAGTAAAGCCATATGGGAACTAATTCAGTCCATCCAACCCAATTACAATCCGATTGATTGGCAAAAAGATATTAAAACTGGTTTTAGATGGGATGCCAAAATTTGGCACAAAGACCAAGGAAAACTGATGAAAGGATACCCAGGTGTTGACATTAAAAACCCTTGGGAAGTTTCCCGGTTACAACATCTACCAATTAAATGCCTTTCGGCTAAAACACAACAGGGCAAGGACAAATTAGCTACATATGAAGATGTAGTTTGTCAATTGCTAGATTTCGTAATGGCCAACCCAATAGGCATGGGCGTGAATTTCAACTGTCCAATGGATATTGGCATTCGTCATGCGAATATGCTTATCTGCTTAGATTATATAAAGCAAGACACAGACTCAAGTAATCTTCTGTCTAAAATCGAACCTATTCTTGGGGGTTATATTTCTGAAAGCACAAAACACATACTAAACAATTTAGAATACAGGACTGGGCTTACTTCTAATCACTACTTGGCTAACGTTTTGGGTACACTGTTCGCCGGCGCTTATTTGAACAACGAGTCAGCCGACTCATGGTTATTGTTCAGCATCCAAGAGATTGAAAAATGCATGGACCGTCAGTTTTTTAACGACGGATCAAATTTTGAAGGTAGTACTAGCTATCATCGTTTGAGTGGGGAAATGATGCTTTGGACAGCACTAGTTGTCCTTTCTCTTCCAGAAGAAAGAATCAAAAAACTGCAAGATGTCGACATCAAAAGATGGAAGGCCATACCAAAGATTAGAAAAGAGATAAAAAAACAAATAGCATCCAATGCGTATGTGTTTTCTAGCGAATTCTGGAAGAAACTCATAAAAGCCATCCGGTTTACTGATTCAATTACGAAGCAAGATGGTACTGTTTTTCAATTCGGGGACAATGACAGCGGACGTTTCATCAAACTATCACAAACAGGGCAATTGATGACCAGCGACGAAGCAGAAGCGAAATACCTCAACGTAAAGGGTAAATTAGCCAGCGACGAAGCGTATTGGGATGAGAAAAGCCTTGATCATAGCGCGTTTGTTAGTGCCGGCGTTGGATTGTTTGACATCAAAACACAGACCCAAAATTATTCTCAACCTGAACTTGACGTTTTTAAAGCTGGACCAACGAATCAGCAAAAATTCCTGGACTACATCAAAAGCATTGATGAGCCAAGTATACACAAAAGAGTTGATGGTGCGATTAAAGAGAAAGGTGAATTTCATAAGGAAAAACACTTAAGTTTCGAGGCTGAACAAGTTGACTTCACAAAAAATAACTCGATCTATTACCATGAAGATTTCCAGTTAGCGGTCATTAAGAATAACTCATTCAGCATAGCCCTGGCGGGCATTTCTAATCCAAATCAACATCACTCATTAGGGCATACACACAACGATAAACTTGCCATTGAATTACAAGTTAATGGTAAAGACATTTTGTTTAACCCGGGAACATACGTTTACACTCCCAAACCTGAAGCACGGTATACGTTTCGTTCAGTTAAATCTCACAACACCGTTTCTGTGAATGACATGGAACAGAATAGACCGCTATCAGGAGGATTTGGACTATTTAACCTCAAAATTGAAACCAAATTTCAACTCATCAAGCTAACTGAAACTGAGATCATTGCTGAAGTAAGATACCGTAAGATCATTCACCAAAGAAGAATTGAAATTAAACCAAAAGCTATCATTGTTCATGACTGGTGCAATCATAAATTTGAACAACATTGGAACACCGGTGCACCATATTCAAATGGGTACGGAAAGCGTTTAGCATAAAATGAAAAAGGTATTAATCATATCCTATTATTGGCCCCCTTCAGGAGGAGGAGGAGTTCAACGTTGGTTAAAAATGACCAAATACCTCCCAGAATATGGCTGGACTCCTGTCATATACACCCCTTCAAATGGGGAAGCACCTGTTGTTGACCAATCCCTCGTAAACCAAGTTCACCCCGAAGTAGAAAAAATCTCTTCACCAATATGGGAGCCGTACACTTTCTACAAACGCTTTACCGGCAAAAAAGCGTCAGAGAAAGTGTATTCTGGTTTTATAAACGACAAGAAGGAAAGCT
>Ga0206131_10005102_pt1 | contig 14059 bp, 10 predicted proteins | sample Helgoland_Spring_FD_148636 | JGI IMG/M metagenome (GOLD analysis project Ga0206131, IMG submission 148636) | Pelagic subsurface seawater microbial communities from Kabeltonne, Helgoland, North Sea - Helgoland_Spring_Bloom_20160517_1 | ecosystem: Environmental > Aquatic > Marine > Epipelagic ...
TTGTATGAAACTGCCGGGACCATCCGGTAAGGCTAAATACTCCTGAGAGACCGATAGTGAACTAGTACCGTGAGGGAAAGGTTAAAAGAACCCTGAATAAGGGAGTGAAATAGATCATGAAACCTTGCGCTTACAAGCGGTCGGAGCACATTTAATGTGTGACGGCGTGCCTTTTGCATAATGAGCCTACGAGTTACCTTTGCTAGCATGGCTAATCCGTTAAGCGGAGCAACCGAAGCGAAAGCGAGTCTGAATAGGGCGTTTAGTTAGCAGTGGTAGACGCGAAACCTAGTGATCTATCCATGGGCAGGTTGAAGCTGTAGTAACATACAGTGGAGGACCGAACCCGTTGACGTTGAAAAGTCTTGGGATGACCTGTGGATAGGGGTGAAAGGCCAATCAAACTAGGAAATAGCTCGTACTCCCCGAAATGCATTTAGGTGCAGCGTTAAAATAAGTTTCATAGAGGTAGAGCTACTGATTGGATGCGGGGGTTTCACCACCTACCAATTCCTGACAAACTCCGAATGCTATGAAATGTTTTTTAGCAGTGAGGGCATGGGTGCTAAGGTCCATGTCCGAGAGGGAAACAACCCAGATCATCAGTTAAGGTCCCTAAGTATATACTAAGTTGAATAAACGAAGTTTGACTGCCCAGACAGCTAGGATGTTGGCTTGGAAGCAGCCATTCATTTAAAGAGTGCGTAACAGCTCACTAGTCGAGCGGTCGAGCATGGATAATAATCGGGCATAAGTATATCACCGAAACTATGGCAATATTTATATTGGGTAGGGGAGCATTCTATTCTACGTTGAAGGTAAACTGTGAGGTTTGCTGGAGTGTATAGAAACGAAAATGTAGGCATAAGTAACGATTAGGGGTGCGAGAAACACCCCCTCCGAAAAACTCAGGTTTCCTCAGCTATGCTAATCAGCTGAGGGTTAGTCAGGACCTAACGCGAACCCAAATGGGGTAGTGGATGGACAACCAGTTAATATTCTGGTACCTGCATAGCAATAAACGTGACGGAAAAGCAATGTCATTGCGTACTGACAGAATAGTACGTTGAAATCACTGTTAAGGTGATGATAGTACACCGATCCTTCGGGTGAGGTGATAATATGACGGACCTTTTTCCAAGAAAAACAAGCTATGCAGCCTGTACTGTAAACCGACACAGGTAGTTGGGATGAGGATTCTAAGGAGCTCGAGAGATTCATGGCTAAGGAACTAGGCAAATTAGACCCGTAACTTCGGGAGAAGGGTCGCCTACTTTTAGTAGGCCGCAGTGAAAAGGTCCAAGCGACTGTTTATCAAAAACACAGGACTCTGCTAAGTCGAAAGACGATGTATAGGGTCTGACACCTGCCCGGTGCTGGAAGGTTAAGTGGAGATGTTAGCATTTATTTGCGAAGCATTGAAATGAAGCCCCAGTAAACGGCGGCCGTAACTATAACGGTCCTAAGGTAGCGAAATTCCTTGTCGGGTAAGTTCCGACCTGCACGAATGGTGTAACGATTTGGACACTGTCTCAGCCATGAGCTCGGTGAAATTGTAGTAGCGGTGAAGATGCCGCTTACCCGCCACGGGACGAAAAGACCCCGTGCACCTTTACTATAGCTTCGTATTGATATTGGATAAGTAATGTGTAGGATAGGTGGGAGACTTTGATTGAGCGTCGCCAGGCGTTTTTGAGTCGTTGTTGAAATACCACCCTTTGCTTCTCTGATATCTAACCCTTTTTGGGAACAGTGCGTGGTGGGTAGTTTGACTGGGGTGGTCGCCTCCAAAAGAGTAACGGAGGCTTCTAAAGGTACCCTCAACACGGTCGGTAATCGTGTGTAGAGTGCAATGGCATAAGGGTGCTTGACTGAGAGACTGACAAGTCGATCAGGTTGGAAACAAGAGCATAGTGATCCACTGGTTCCGCATGGAAGGGCCAGTGCTCAAAGGATAAAAGGTACGCCGGGGATAACAGGCTGATCTCCCCCAAGAGCTCAAATCGACGGGGGGGTTTGGCACCTCGATGTCGGCTCGTCACATCCTGGAGCTGGAGAAGGTTCCAAGGGTTGGGCTGTTCGCCCATTAAAGTGGCACGCGAGCTGGGTTCAGAACGTCGTGAGACAGTTCGGTCTCTATCTGTGGTGGGCGTTAGAAATTTGAGAGGATCTGTCTTCAGTACGAGAGGACCGAGATGGACTGACCTCTAGTGTACCGGTTGTTCCGCTAGGAGCATCGCCGGGTAGCTATGTCGGGAATGGATAAGCACTGAAAGCATCTAAGTGCGAAACCAACCTCAAGATGAGATTTCTTTTAAGGGTCGTTGGAGACTACAACGTTGATAGGTCACAAGTGTAAAGGCAGTAATGTCAGAGCTGAGTGATACTAATTACCCGTAAGCTTATTGTAACACACTTTCTTGATTGTTAACTTCGATATTTTCAAAATGTTTATGACCTTATTATAATTTTAAGGTGGTTATAGCGATAGGGCTCACCTCTTACCATTCCGAACAGAGAAGTTAAGCCTATCAGCGCAGATGGTACTACTATTAAGTGGGAGAGTATGTCGCCGCCTTTATCTCATAAATCAACCCTTTTTAATAAGGGTTTTTTTATATCCTTTATTTAAATTATTTTTATTAGAGATATGAATAAAAGACCAAGCTTATACAGACCATCAAAAACCTCAATAAGTCTTTTAGAACAGTTAGCAAAAATTTTTAGGTTTGAACCTTCTAAAACTAGAAGAGAAATATTAAAACAGAGAAAAGGTATTTAAATAGATAGCCTGGTTTTTAGAAAGTTACTTTTTTTTCTTTCTTAGTGGTATAGAATAAGTCAATGTGTAGTTAAAGCCACTCCCAAATGTGTTTTCATCTGTTACTTTATTGAAGCCTGGTATAAAAAGAGTATCAAAGTTATCAGGTTCAGAATCAGATAATAATTTGTTTAGTCTTAAACTAAATCCTAGATAAACATTTTTAAAAGTTTCTACCTTTAGACCAGCAACGATCTCAATCCAGTTTCCTGAAAGACCCGAATACTCAATTGTTCGAAAATCGTTTTCAACTAAGTTTGAAAAATATGAATCTTGATTTCTAACTGTATAGTTTATAATTTTATTAGAAAAATTTGAAGTTGCATATCTCAATCCTAGGTAAATTGAATTATCCATTCCAACCCAATTCTCGAACATATTATAATTAAATCCAATTCTAAGAAAACTTCCAGAAGAATTAAAATTTATATTTTCATCTTCAATTATTCTATCCACTATGCCATATTCCCCTGCTAAATATAAATTTTCAGTTAACTGTAAATCACCAACAATTTCATAATTCAAATTATCTCCATCAGAAGATGATTTAATTGGTTTAAATAAGTCTACACCTAAACTTAATTTATTTATAGTCAATAGTTTATCTTTAATAACTAAACTATCACTTAAGTTTAATTCTGTTTGAGATACTAGCATATTTGTTGATAACCAAATGCTAGAAATGAATAAATATATTTGTTTTTTCTTCATTAAAAATGGAATCGTTTTCAATTGTAATTTCTCTTATCCAACTAGTTGTTTTTATGATTTCTGTTTGGTTATTAATTAAAAAGTTTGATATATATCCACAAGATCTGTTAAGATATTGATGTATTGATTGATGGTAAATTGTCAAAGTATCTAAGGTGTCTTTATTATCAAATAAAAATTTAGTTTTATTTGAATTTACCTTAAGAGGAAGTTTTATTAACTCTCCAGAAAACTCTTCATGAATTATTGAATCATTTTCAATTGATTTAACGTTAATTAAAGTAACACCCTTTGGATTTTTAGTTTCATTATCTATAAAACCAATTGTAATTCTATTAGTATTCTCTGAACCTTCAATACATATGTCATCCTTTTCGCAGCTTATTGTTAATAATAATAGTAAAAGTATATGATGACCTTTAATCATGAGTTCAAATATCTTCAAAATTACTATATTTATAGCAAAACTAAACACTTATATTTTGCAAACAAGAACCACTAAAGATTTAGTTCAGTTTCACCTAGATTTAGAGAAAAATTTTGGAGCACATGATTATCATCCACTTCCTGTTGTTCTAGAAAAAGGAAAAGGGGTTTTTATGTGGGATGTAAATGGAAAAAAATATTATGACTTCCTATCTGCATATTCTGCTGTTAATCAAGGACATTGTCATCCAGGATTAGTTAATTTGATTAAAACTCAAGCAGAAACTCTTACTTTAACTTCTCGTGCATTTCACAATAATAAACTTGGAGAATATATGGAGTATGCTACAAATTTATTTGGTTTTGACAAACTTCTTCCAATGAATACCGGTGCAGAAGGGGTTGAGACTTCAATTAAACTTTCAAGAAAATGGGGGTATTTAAAGAAAAATGTAGAAGAAGATAAAGCAAAAATAGTTGTTTGTAACAATAACTTTCATGGAAGAACAACTACTATTATTTCATTTTCAACAGACCCAGGCTCAAAAGATTTTTTTGGTCCTCATACTCCAGGTTTTATTCATATTCCACATGGAGATGTTGATGCTCTAGAAAATGAATTTAAAAAAGATAAAAATATTGTTTCATTTTTAGTTGAACCTATACAAGGAGAAGCAGGAGTTAATGTCCCTGACTCAGATTATTTAAAAGATGTAAGAGCTTTATGTACTAAATACAATGTCTTAATGATTGCTGATGAAATTCAGACAGGTCTTGGAAGAACTGGATCTTTATTAGCTTCATGTGGAAATTGTGATTGTAGTAACTCATGTGAACAGCAATCTTCGTATGTTAGGCCAGATATTCTAATTCTTGCAAAAGCATTAAGTGGTGGAACTTATCCTATTTCTGCAGTTTTATGTGACTCTGAAATTATGGAGGTTATTCAACCTGGACAACATGGAAGTACTTTTGGTGGAAACCCTTTTGCTGCAAGTATTGCTAAAAAAGCACTTGAAATTATTATTGAAGAAAATTTATCTCAAAATGCAAGAAATCTTGGAGAGATATTTAGAGCTAAGATGAATAGATTTATTGTGACAAGCAGCATGGTTAATGAGGTAAGAGGGAAGGGGCTTTTAAATGCAATTGTTATAAACGATACTCCTGAAAGTGAAACAGCATGGAATATTTGTCTTAGACTAAGAGATAATGGTCTTTTAGCTAAACCAACTCACGGAAATGTAATTCGCTTTGCTCCTCCACTTGTAATGACAGAGGATCAACTTGATGACTGTATAAGAATTATTACTTCAACAATTAATGAATTTGAAACAACTAAATGAAGGTATATTTTGATAATGCTGCAACTACTAAAGTCAGAGATGAAGTTATTGATGAAATTTCTTCAGTTTTAAAGAATTGTTTTGGTAACCCTTCCTCTGCTCATTCTTTTGGAAGGTCTGCAAAAACTTATATAGAAACTTCAAGAAAATCAGTTGCTAAAATTTTAAATTGTGAACCAGGAGAAATAATATTTAACTCAGGTGGGACGGAATCTGATAACTCAATTTTAAAATGTGCAATTAAAGACCTTGGAGTTAAACACATTATCTCCTCAAAGATTGAACATCATGCAGTAACTCACACTCTTGATGAGCTTGAAGAACAGGGTATTACAATCCATTACGTTAAACTTAAAAAAAATGGTCAAGTTGATATTACAAACTTAGAAGAGTTGTTGGAGATGATAAAAGAACCAAAATTGGTTACTCTTATGTATATAAATAATGAGATTGGAAATATTCTAGATATTAATAGTGTCTCTAATTTATGTCAAAAGTATAATTCTTTTTTTCATTCTGATGCAGTCCAAGCAGTTGGTCATTATCATATTGATTTAAAATCTTTAAAGATTGATTTTTTATCTTCTGCAGGTCATAAATTCCATGGACCGAAAGGTGTTGGTTTTACATATATTAATAAATCAACTAAAATTAAATCTTTTATTTGTGGAGGACCTCAAGAAAGAGGATTAAGAGCAGGTACAGAGTCTGTTCATAATATAGTTGGAATGACCAAAGCACTTGAAATTGCTGTAAAGAACATGGATAAAGAAACTACTTATGTTAGCTCAATAAAAAAGTATATGATTGACAACTTAAAATCTTTATTTCCTAATATTCATTTTAATGGAGAATCAGGTGATATGAATAATAGTACTTACACTGTTTTAAATGTTTGCTTTCCAATTTCTAATGATAAAGCAGCTATGCTTGATTTTCAACTAGATCTCAAGGGAATAGCTTGTTCCAAGGGAAGCGCATGTCAATCAGGGAGTTCTAAAGGTTCTCATGTTTTAAGTGAGGTCCAGAATGATTCACAAAAAAATTTACCATCGGTCAGATTTTCTTTTTCATACAACAATAAAAAAGAAGAAGTAGATTATTTAATTGATACCCTTAAAGAATTTATAGACTCTTAATAAAACACAGAAGTTTTAAATACTCCTTTATTTCCAACACCATCTTCATATCTAATTATTAATTCATTTTTTCCATTATTAATAATCCCATCAGATAGATTATGAAATATTAAGTTTGATTTTGGTTCATATTCAAATAATGCCCAATTACCATTAATATAACTTGAATATTTTTTAACTCCAGAGTGTTCATCTTTAAGTCTTAATTTTAAGCTTCTTTTTCCTTTTATATTTGAATTATTTTTAAAATTAATTGGCTTGATTTCCGGTTCTAAACTGTCTCTAGATATAATATATTTTCCTAATGAAGAAGTATTAGCGTATATATATGAATTATTTTTCTTTGAGCTTAAATAGCTTACTCTATCATTAATTATTTTACCTACAAATGATTGTCTTAATTCCATAGTATCAATAATCTTATGAGGTAATTTTACTCTCAGAGAAGACCTAAAGGGATTTTTTTCTTTACCTAAGTCAAGCGTATCAGAATTGTAAGAAATATTTAATAATAAATCATCATAGAATGTGTTTTTATCTATTTCAATTATTGATGAATTTTTGTTTAAAGTATAATCTTGATTTCTTAAAACTTCTATCCCTTTATATGATAATTCCTCAGGTTTTGTAGTTACACTTTTTAATCTAAATTTTATATACGAAGAGTTGTTATTCCAATCTGAAATTTTTATAGTTACAGAGTTATCTTTATAAGTGTCTGAATTTATAATTCCATTAAACGAATTATTTTTGAGAAAAGATAGATTGGAATTAGGAGGAGTGTATATTTTTATAACTTTTTTATTTCTCTCAACTAGAGATAAATAATCATACATAATTTTCTTGTAGTGATTTTCACTAAACTTAATTTTATCCATTTTATATGAATAACTTAAGATTGAGTCAATAAAAAGTTCAATTTTATATATTCCATTTTGATTATATAAATTCTTATACTGTATATCGTATATGTCAAGTCCAACACCAATCTTTCCATTATATTCAACTATATCAGAAATGTAAGTAGAGTCATTGAGTTTGCTGATTTTTTTTCTAATCGGAAGTTCTTTAACTAAACTTTTATCTTCACTAATTAAATATAATCCTCTAACTACAGGTCTTTGTTCATCAATATATTTATAATTAAACATTAATGGATTTAGAGCATTTTGATTTTTAGTTTCTCTAATCTCGAAATGAAGATGAGGGCCAAAAGATCTGCCTGTATTTCCAGAGTACCCTATAACACTTCCTTTGCTAATTATAAATTCATTTTTTTTTGGAAATTTTTTTATAGAATTTGTTTGTGATTTATAAAGTTCTGACTTTATATATTCATTTAATTCAGGACTAAAATTTCTTAAATGAGCGTAAACAGAGGTATATCCATTTGGATGATCTATATATAAAACCTTACCATATCCATAATTATTAACCTCTATTCTTGAGACATACCCATCTTCAATACTAAAAATCTTTTGTCCTTGTACTCCTCTGCTTTTAAAATCTATTCCAGTATGAAATCTTGATCTAAACTCTCCAAATGTTCCAGAAAGATCAAATGGAGCATCAATTGGAGATTGAAAGTCAATTTCTTGAGAATTAAGAAAATATATATTTGATAAAAATAGTATTGTAAAAAGAATTCGTAGAAAAAATCTCATTTGTCCTCAAATTTAACTTAAGATTTTTATAAATTGAAATCAATAAATTAATTTTTTATTAATATGCTTTTAAATCATGTAAATTCATTAAAAGAAAAGGTAAATCTTCTACTAAATAAATTAGATGAGCTTGAGGTTGCTCATGATTCCTTGAAAGCAAAAAATGAGTATTTAATAAATGCAAATAAAGATCTTGAAACTAAGATAAAGATTATACAAGCAAAGGAAAAACAACTTAAGCTTATAACAGCTATAACAGAAGATGACACAGATAAACAGTATTTTAAAAATAAAATAGATTATTTAATTAAAGAAATAGATTATTGTATTGATAGGATATCAATTTAACCAATATGGATGATAATATAAAAATAAAATTAAGTATAGGTGATAGACTTTATCCCCTGACAATTCAAAGATCTCAGGAGTTTTATTTTCGAGAAGCTTCTAAGATAATAGATAAGACAATTAAAAATCTTGAAGAAAATTATTCTGTAAGAGATAAACAAGACTTACTAGCAATGTGTTGTATTCAATTTGCTGCTAAAAATCTTCAGAATAAATCTAAATTAAGTGATTCAGACACAGAAGTAGAAAAAGTCATTTTAAAAATGATAGATGATATTGACAAATCCATTTTAACTTCTTAAATTTACTTGAACCTGTATTAGTGATTTTTGGTAAACTCAACGAGTATTAATTAAGAAAGGTGAGTTTAAATGCTAAAGCAAGCTATCCTCGAATAGATCCTTGAATGTTTAATTAGCCTTAATCCTGTTTATTAGGAGTTTACGCAATACTCACTTTAATACAGGTTTTTTTTGAAGTTTATTTAAGTAAGTAGGTTTCCATCTTTATCCCATTCTGCAAGATCATTTCTTTTAGATTGATCAACACATTTAGAAACCCATTCTTTATCGTATGAAACTGAATAATCCTTTAAAATTTCATCTGGCACACCATCCCATACATTAGGAGTATTGCCTTTATATTCAAGGTCTTTAATTCCAACTTCAGATGTAAAGTATCCCGTAATAATCATCCCTCTGTAAACGGCAAATAATCTTATTGCTTCTTGAAGATTTTCATCAGTATTATCATTGAATGCAATATCATCAAAAACAGACTTGATCTGAGTATCACTACATTCAAGTAGTTTTGACCCAAATCTTTCTTCACATATTTTATCAAATACAACTAAACCTCTTCTTAGAACTTTTTCACCATACTCATTATGAGCAGGTGTGCTAAAGTCTTTAGCTATAATTTCAAATAACTCAACAACTCCAGCGTCAGTAATATTTCCATTTTCATTTGGGGGTAGTATAATATTGGCAATTTTATCTATAGTATTAAGTTCATCTTGATTAAAAAATTTACCCTTAAGTACTTTATAATCCCATTTTAATTCCTCCGGAGTTCTTCCATATTTATACTCCCAAACTTTATCTAGTACTAACTTATCTTCATCTGTAATGCAACTATTAAATGTAAGTGTTGCACCTATAGAACCTAGTACTAATGTTTTTAAACTATCCCTTCTTTTCATTAGATGTTTTGTTTCTTTAATTCTTTTATTATGTGCTCAGAAGTTCTCCAAGATAAAGCCATTATTGTCCATGTTGGATTTTTATCAGCTTGAGAAACAAATGGAGCTGCATCGACTATATATACATTGTCAACATCATGAAGTCTCTCGTATTTATTAACAACAGAATTCTTTGGATCATCACCCATTCTAGTGGTACCTACTTCATGTATTATTTCTCCCGGTGCTGAAATTCCATAATTATCTTTTTTGGTTGGTTTTGATCCTAATGGAATTCCACCCATATTATATGCAATCTCTTCAAATGTATCATGCATATGTTTTGCTTGTTTAAATTCATTATCAGACCATTTATACCTAAACCTTAAAACTGGAATTCCATACTTATCTTTAGTGCTAGGATCAATTTCACAATAATTTTCTTTCAAAGGTATAGCTTCACCTCTACCTGAAAGATATATAGTTGAGCCATAATACTTTTTAACATCATCTCTTAATGAATCGCCATAACCCCCAGCTCTAAGTCCAAAAAATTTATTAAATTCATTTGGGTTGAATCCAAAACCATATTCAGGCATTGTAAAACTTCTACCAATCTCAATATGATAACCTCTTGGAAAGTCAAGTTTTTTATTGTCTAGCCACCATGGAGAATAAACATGCATACCTCCAACTCCATCTTCATTATAAGTTTTTCGATTTATTAACTCTGGAATAAATACACCTCTTCCAGCTCCAGTAGTATCATGAAGGTATTTACCTATTAGATTGCTACTGTTTCCTAATCCGTTTGGATGAGCATTGCTTTTAGAGTTAAGTAAAATTCTTGCAGTGCTACATGCAGATGCTGCTAGAACTACAATTTTTCCTTTAATTGTATAGTCTTTTCCGTTTTCTTTATTAATAAATGATACTCCAGTTGCTCGCCCATTTTTGTCGGTTAAGACTTCGTTTACCATAGAATTAACATAAAGGTCAACCATTCCTCCTTTTAAGGATGGAATCACTAGACATGAGCTTGCAGAAAAATCACCATATACTGAACATGATCTATCACATTGACCACAATAAAAACAAATACCTCTTTCGTTGTTTATTCTTTTTGTTAGAATAGACAATCTTGAAGGCATTACTTTAACACCAGATTTTTTTGCACCTTTTATATAAAAAAGTTCATGTAATCTAGGCTTTGGAGGTGGTAAGAAAAATCCATCAGGCTCATTAAACATATTTTCTTTTGTTCCAAATACGCCAATTAGCTTATCTAATTTATCATAATATGGCTTTATGTCTTCGTAAGAAATTGGCCAGTTTTCTCCAAGTCCATCATAATCTTTGCTTTTGAAGTCTTTAGGTCCAAAACGAAGAGAGATTCTTCCCCAGTGGTTTGTTCTTCCACCTAACATTCTAGATCTCCACCATCTAAAATTTGAATCTTCAACGGAAGAGTAGGGTTCTCCATCTAAAGACCAATCTCCATAAGACATATGAAAGTCTCCAAATGCTCTGTTAGTTCCAGCGCCTCTTCTAGGAGATTCCCATGGCCATTTTAATTGAGTTTGCTGATCTGGATTAGCAGGATCAAAGTATGGACCTGATTCAACTAAAGCTACTTTTACTCCGGCTTCACTTAATATTTTGGTAGCCATTCCACCTCCAGCTCCTGATCCAACAACAATTACATCATATTCTTTTTTACTCTTTAATATTTCCATAAATCAGTTTCAATTTATTAAAATCTTTTAAATATAGGTATACTTAGCAATAAACTTTTCTTATATTAAATATCAGTAATCCAATATTATAAATTTATTATCTAATATCAATAAAATTATCTTTTATAAAAAAAATAATATACTGCATTGATACTGCTTATCTAAATGATGATTATTGAAATTTGTGCTACATCTATTAAATCAATTATAAATGCTCAAAATGCTGGAGCTAATAGAATTGAATTGTGTGAAGACTACTTAATTGGTGGAGTGACGCCATCTCTTGATTTCACCCTTGAGTCAATTAAGAAATCAAAAATTCCAATTAATATACTTATTAGACCTCGAGGGGGTGATTTTAATTTCAATGATAAAGAATATGAAACTATGATTGATTCAATCCTCGAATTAAAAAAATATAAAATCAATGGTTTTGTGGTTGGTTTTATAGATGAGAATAAAAAAATTGACTCTTATAGATTGAATCAATTTAGAAATATCACCAAAGGTTATGAGTTAATTTTTCATAGAGCTTTTGATTATCTTATTAATCAAGATGAATCTCTCGAATTATTGATTAAAAATAATTTTGATAGAATTTTATGTTCAGGAAGTGTTATTGATTCAGAAAAAGGACTTGAGAGGCTTAAGTATTTTAAAAGAATCTCTAATGGAAGAATATCAATAATGCCAGGAGGAGGTATAAACTTAACAAACTTCAATTTATTTAAAGACTCTAATTTTAGTGAGATTCATTTGTCTGCAATTGACAAAAGTGTTTCACTTGATTCTAATTATAGTATTATTAGAGAAATTGTAGAGATGAGTAAATAATAAAATATTATTTTTGATAAAAATATAAGTATGGCTTTTGATATTGATGTTATAAAGAGTGTATATTCTGAAATGTCCTTAAAGATTAAAAATGCACGGAAACTTATTGGTAGACCTTTAACTCTTACTGAAAAAATATTATATTCTCACTTATGGGATGAATCCTCTAATGAAATTTTTAAAAGAGGTGAAGACTATGTTGACTTTGGTCCAGATAGGGTAACATGTCAAGATGCAACCGCTCAAATGGCTCTTCTTCAATTTATGCAAGCAGGAAAAAATAAGGTTGCAGTTCCAACTACAGTTCATTGTGATCATCTTATTCTCGCTCAATCTGGAGCTAAAAAAGATCTTAAAAACGCAAATAAAGTTAGTTCTGAGGTTTTTAATTTCCTTGAATCAGTTTCTAGAAAATATGGAATTGGATTTTGGAAGCCTGGTGCTGGTATTATTCATCAAGTAATTCTTGAAAATTATGCATTTCCAGGAGGAATGATGATTGGAACTGACTCCCACACAGTTAACGCTGGGGGTCTAGGTATGATTGCAATTGGAGTAGGAGGTGCAGATGCAGTTGATGTAATGGCAGGAATGCCATGGGAATTAAAATTTCCCAAACTAATTGGAATTAAGTTGACTGGAAAGTTAAATGGATGGGCTTCAGCAAAAGATGTTATATTAAAAGTTGCAGGCATACTGACAGTTAAGGGTGGTACTGGTCATATTTTAGAATATTTTGGAGATGGTGCTGAGTCACTTTCCTGTACCGGGAAAGGTACTATTTGTAATATGGGTGCTGAAGTAGGTGCAACAACTTCAATTTTTGCTTATGACGAGTCAATGGAAAGATATTTAAATTCTACTGACAGAAAGGATATTGTAGAAGCAGCTTCCTCTGTGAAGAATGACCTTAAAGCTGATCAAGATGTTTATGATAATCCTGAAAAATATTTTGATGAAATAATTGAAATTGATTTAAATACTTTAACACCTCATATAAATGGACCTTTCACTCCAGATTTAGCTACACCAGTTAATGAAATGAAAGAGAAAGCTAAAACTGAAGGTTGGCCTACTGAAATAAAATGGGGATTAATAGGCTCATGTACAAATTCATCATATGAAGATCTATCAAGAGCAGCTTCAATCGCTAAACAAGCTCTTGAAAAAAATATTAAAATAAAATCTCAATTAGGAATTAACCCCGGTTCAGAACAAGTTAGATATACTGCTGAAAGAGATGGTATCATTGAAGTTTTTGAGAATTTACAATCTAAGATATTTACTAACGCATGTGGTCCATGTATAGGTCAGTGGAATAGGGAAGGGGAAGATAACACTGAAAAAAATTCTATAATTCATTCATTCAACAGAAATTTTGCTAAAAGAGCTGATGGGAATCCAAATACACATGCTTTTGTTACTTCACCTGAAATGGTAATGGCTGTTGCTCTTTCAGGTAATCTTGACTTTAATCCTCTTACTGATAAATTAACTTCAGAAGATGGAGAGCAAGTATTACTTGATCCTCCATTAGGAGATGAATTACCTTCAAATGGTTTTGATTTTGAGGATAATGGTTATGTTGAGCCACCACAAGATGGTTCTAATATTGAAATAAATATTAATCCAGAGTCAAAAAGACTTCAAGTTCTTGAACCTTTTAGTCCTTGGGATGGAGAAAATATTACTAATGCAAGACTATTAATAAAAGCCCATGGAAAATGTACAACAGATCATATTTCAATGGCAGGACCTTGGTTGAGATTTAGAGGACATTTAGATAATATTTCTGATAACTGTTTAATAGGAGCTGTTAACCATTTCAATATGGAAACTAATAGTGTAAAGAAC
>Ga0206131_10005107_pt1 | contig 14039 bp, 22 predicted proteins | sample Helgoland_Spring_FD_148636 | JGI IMG/M metagenome (GOLD analysis project Ga0206131, IMG submission 148636) | Pelagic subsurface seawater microbial communities from Kabeltonne, Helgoland, North Sea - Helgoland_Spring_Bloom_20160517_1 | ecosystem: Environmental > Aquatic > Marine > Epipelagic ...
TAGCTCGCCGCTTCCAGTCCACGACAGAATTGAAAAATAATATTAATAAGATATATAAACATATAAACCAAACAAATAAACATAAATGGCTAAAATATTTTACGTAACAGAAACTACTCCTGATTTTGCCCAGGTAAATTTCTTTAAAACAGAAAAAGAGGCATTAGAATATGGTATTTCTGAATTACCACAATTCGACATGTATGATGACGAAATGAATGATGAAGAGGCTGATGGCGACGAATGGTACCAAGGAGACTCTTTAACATTTAAAAAAGGAATCTTATTCTCATTCGAAGCAGATGGTACATTTGTGCAAGCATTGGAAGAAGATGAGGCAAGAGAATATGCTGAAGATCTTGGAGACGAGGGTGGAGCTATCTTCTTTGAAGGATTCAAAAGGGGAATGTATGGTTACATAGGTCGTGGTATCGATGGTAGTAATATCAAATGGGACTGGGACGGACAAGAAATCAACGAATCAACTGGAGGACTTAAATATGTTAAGTTATTCGAACAATTCGTAAACGAACAAAGCGTTCCTAAGAAATTTGGATCAGAAGAACAGTTTGACTGGAAAGACGTAGAACAAAAAAGCGTTAAATCTTTTATTGGGTCAATAAAAAACGCAAAATATAAAATGCAGATGAAGGTCCCTGACATCAAGCGCTTATTCATAGAAACATTCGATGTTCTAACAAAGAAATTTGGATATGAAGATCACCAAGCATTAAATACCTTGAATTCAGGTGGAGGTTACTATATAGCATACCACGTCCTTAATAATCATGAAGGCGTAGATGGAGAGATGCGTTATTCCTATAATCCAGAGGGAAGAATGGAAGAAATAATGTTAGGATTCCAAACAATGTCTAACTGGAAAGAAAAGGCAAAAGAGTTTGATAATGGTGGAAAAATATATGAATCTGTGATTCCTAACACGAAACAATACTAAAATAAAACAATACTAAAATGAAACACATACAATTATTTGAACAATTTATAAACGAGGCAGCAACACCTAAAGAGGTTAAGGCTGTTGAAAAATTAATTAAAGTAAAAGGAGAAGAGCATTTCGATATCGAAGGTACATGGTTATTTAACGCGTACAATGATGATAATGGAGAAACAGTTCAATTTACATGGGATGCTGAAAACGGATATGACGTTACAGGCGAAGATGGCAACGATCTTTATGTAGGAACAGATGTTAAGGCCGCGGTTAAAGCATACAAATCAGCAGTTTAAAGAACACAAAAACCTTTAAGATATACATAAATAAAACAATAATAAAATGGCAAAGGTATTTTACGTAACGGAAACAGCAAATGATTACTCTACTGCTCATTTCTTTAAGACAGAAAAAGAAGCATTAAAATATGGCAAATCTAAAGTGAAAGACTTCAACATGAAGCAGGATATGTGGGGTGGCGGATTCCATGATGAAGAAAATGATACATGGTTCGGAGGTGAATGGATTAACACACAATATGGAATTTTAATGTCATGGGAAGAAGATCGAGTATATATTCAATCAGCAGATGATGAAGAAGCAAGAAAATTCATACGAAGTTCAAGACACGATAAACAAGGTTCTGCCATTTTCTTCGATAGTTTCAAAAAAGGTATGCATGGATCATTAGGTAATGACTTCGCAGAAGGTGAAGGTTACACATGGAAGCATCACAGAAAAGAGTATATTAAGGAATCAAAAACTATTATGAAACACATTAAATTATTCGAACAATTTGTAAATGAATCGGTAGATGTCGATAAATTAATTAAGCATCTTGAAAGCACCCTTGATTGGAATCAAGGGTCTGCTAGAGAAGTTTCAAGTAGAGAAGCTTCTTATGGTTTTTCAAGAGGACCTAAAGATGAGAGAAATGTTTTTATTGAATATAGTGGTATGAAAGGACAATCTATCATAAAGGATATTAAGGAAGCCGTTAAAGATTTTGGTGCAAATCCTCTACAGGTTGCTAAAGAAAATGGTGATAACGAACACTATTATTACATAGAAATAAAAAGATAAATTATGAAACACATAAAACTATTTGAACAATTCATAAATGAGGCTAGAGTGGCACCAGAATTGCAAGAATTATTAATCGCATATTTTTATGCTGCTGAAGGTACTCCTGAAGGTGATGAATTCACGAAAAAGGTGATAGAGGCTGGATTATTAGACGAAAGAGACATAAGAAGCGCCTTTATGAAAATTTGTCCAAACTTTGAGGTACGAACAATTGACGGTAAATTTACTAAATTTAGAGGAGATAGAAGAAAAGCCTTAGAGCTCCTTGCTGAATTTACTAACGTAGGAAAGGTTAAAGTTCCATCTGGAGATTATCCAACTGCTACAACATTCATTATGGATGTGATTATTGAAAATACTGGCAAAAATATAAGACTTGAGTTTAAAGGTGGTAGAGGTTCTGCTGCTGACTTGCTTGAGTACGATCCTGATGTTGTAGATCAACGTAGTCTCAGCGTGATAAAACCACACCCAACTGACATATTACTAATAGAGGACTTTACACAAACACCTATTAGAGAAGTTCTTGATATTTGTATTAAAAAAGGATGGATTAAAAAACCAGTATATAATTGGTAATTTAGATTCTAAATATAAATTTAAGCCAGGCTGATGTCTGGCTTTTTTTTGTAAAAAAGTTTGCCCTAGATTTTTTTATGTCGTAGAAAATGTTTATATTTACCTATAATTAAAAAACAAACACCATGGAACCAAATAAAAAACTTCAGAAAATAGAGATGACTCTTCAGGAGTTTCAGGCTGCCACTAGGCCAAATGTATATAAGAACAAGAAGAAATATACCCGAAAGAGTAAGCATAAAAAATAATTTGAAACCTTTTTAAACAATATAATATAACTATCAAATCAAAGGAATTATGAATTTCGTAGACGCATTAAGACAAGAAGACAAAGTTACTGAAAATGGAATGGCAACTAATTCAAGCTCATTAAGCGCTTGCGTAGACCTATTCTTCAATATCGGAGCCATGAGAGGCCAAGATAAGAAACGTTTGATCGCAACCTTTTCATCTGCATTTAATGAAGACCCCAAAAGAGCAATGAAATTACTTTTCTGGGCAAGAGATGTTAGAGGTGGAGCTGGAGAACGTCAAGTGTTCAAGGACATTATTACCTATCTTGCAGCGGACCATGATTTAGCCTTGAAACCAAATTTGCACCTAATTGCAGAGTATGGAAGATGGGATGACCTTCTAGCACTAACTGGTACAATCTTAGAAAGGGATGCATTTACATTAATTCAAGAGGCATTAGTTGCTGAGAATGGCTTATGTGCAAAATGGATGCCACGTAAAGGAATCATCGCAAACAAGTTGAGAAACTTCATGAAGATGAGTCCAAAAGAGTACAGAAAAACATTAGTTAATTTGACAAATGTTGTAGAGACTAAAATGTGTGCTAAAGATTGGGATTCTATTGAGTTCAGTAAATTACCATCGGTTGCGAGTGCAAGATACCAAAAAGCATTTTGGAAGAATTCACCAGACGGATATGGTGCCTATGTTGAATCCCTTGTAAAAGGTGAGACTACAATTAACGCAGGAGCCGTCTATCCTTATGATATTACTAAGTCTTTGACCCATGGTGATAATAAGGTTGCCAACGAGCAATGGAAAGCCCTTCCAAATTATTTAGAAGAAGCAAACGATATGATACTTCCAGTAGTGGATGTTTCTGGCTCGATGAGCTCTCCAGCTGGCGGTAGCAAAAATGTAACTTGTATGGATGTTGCAATCTCATTAGGTCTTTATATTTCTGAGAGAAATGAAGGTCCTTTCAAAGATGCATTCGTTACATTCTCTAACAATCCACAATTACAAGTTGTGAGTGGTAACTTAACTGATAGATATCGTCAAATGAAGAGTTCTGATTGGGGAATGAGTACAGACTTAGAAGCAACATTTGAATTAATCTTAAATCAGGCAAAGAAGCACGGTTTAACACAAGACCAAATGCCAAATAAAATCTTAATCCTTTCGGATATGGAATTTAATGTGGCAACTAGAGGCGGTGGTTGGAGAAGTACTGGAAATGAATGGAATCCTACTGCTCAAACTATGATTGAGCAAATGTATGAAGACGCAGGTTTTAAGATGCCTCAAATTGTGTATTGGAACATTCAATCCAGAAATGGTGATGTGCCAGTTGCTTTCGACAAGATGGGAACTGCATTAATCAGTGGATTCTCTCCAGCAATTATGACCAGCCTGCTGGGTGCTGATGAGTTTACACCAGTTGCAATCATGGATAAAACAATTATGGGTGAGCGTTACTCACAAATTAGCGCATAAATAGGAGGACCTTCGGGTCCTCTTCTTTGTTTAATACTTTAAAGATAAAAATATGGCAACAATAGACGTAGAAGTAGACATTGATGACATCCTATGGGAGATGAGCACCTTAGAGAAGGAGGACCTTTGTCAACAATTAATAGAGGATGGATATGGTCCAGAATTAGACCTAACATTTGATGCAGATTTAAAATATGTTTTTAATCCAGGTACCTATACTGAACATGAATTAGTTCGATTATTTGAGGATCTTTGGGAAAATAGAATTCATATCGATCATAAATTGATTGACGAACTTAGAGATCAGTTAAAAAGACAAAATGTTCTTTGATATATAAAGAACTAAAAAAATATTAAAAATATGAAACATATTAAATTATTTGAGCAATTCATCACTGAAAAATTCAGTAATAAAGACGCTAAACAATTAATTAAGGATCTTAAAGCAGATGGATTCGACGCTTCTGGAGACAAGAACTGGATTCAAGTTGATGGCGTTGATTCACCAAATCCTGACTATGATGGAACTGTGTCAATGGCATGGGACCCTACAGAAAAAGAGGCATACTCAGACGACGATACATACGAAGAACCTGTAGAAACAGTAGAAGACTTTATGGATATATTAAATTATCCTGAAGATACTTTTGGGAAGTGGGAATAATAAAATATTAGGTTTCTTACAGCAAATTTACTTAAGCAATACAATTCAAGCAAATAGAAAAAGAAACCTGTTAAAGGATCGGTACAGCAAACTGTAACCACATACTATGAAAAGGTCTGGAATATGAAACCCTTTATAGCATTAGCCTATAAGGTGTGGATCAGACGAGGTAGAAGACCACTACTTGAAAAATAGGTCAACGTCAACTTCTCATTGTTGCGAAGAAACGATCAAGTCGCTGAAGTAGAGTAGGCCAACTGACGTAGAAGCTAAGACGTTAAAAGAGATATAGCTACAGAGCTGAATAATACTAATAGCGATCCTGTTATAATTTAAAAACCAGACTTCGGTCTGGTTTTTTTTGTAAAAAAGTTTGTAAAAAGTTTTTTAGTGTCGTTTATTTTGTTTATATTTGTATTATAATAAAACAAAGAACAATATGAACTACACATTTAACGCAAACGAAGTCCACTGTAATGGCGTTGGCGGCTATGGTTACCAAGCTGCTTTAAAATCAAAAGATCTAATTAAGGACTTGGTTCTTCAAGTCCGCAGAGATTTAGGAACCGATAAGATATTTGATTCTATTCTAGAAAAAGATCCTCATGGAGATTATCATCAAGGATCTAGATTTATAGAAAGCGATAATGTTGTTTCTCGATTAGCAACTGGTCTTGGAAATTGGGCCTGGAATAAGTTTGAGAATAAAGAACTTGTTGAAATGAACATTAAGCATATTCTTGAAACTATTACAAAAGAAGATTCTATAATTATAGTGATCGAAGCGCATCGCGACTGTGCTTCTGCTGATCATTGGTACACATTTGAAAAAGACTGGAGATAATGTACATCTTTTATTATTTACTTTGCGGGATAGCATTCAATTTTATCTATGATATTATTGTAACCATTCTATCTAAAAGAGATGCTAAGTCCGAAAATCTTAGACTTACTCTATTTGAAAGATTGATTACTACACTGACATGGCCAATCCCATTTTTTAAACTTATTTCAGGAATTATTAAAACAATTATACAATCATGGTAAATTACGGATATTGCTGCATCAATTTAACTCTTGGCGAAAAGGGAATCAAAATCGGCAGAGGAATGATTAAAAAAACCTTTGCGGCTAAAGGTATTAAATATGCTGGAGAATTGGCAGAGGACAATGTTCGGGATATGATTGAGATTATTAAGTGGAATAATCAACAAGGAATTAAAATGTACCGAATGAGCTCTAATCTATTTCCATGGATGTCGGAATATGAGCTTACAGATCTACCAAACTGGGAAAAGATTAACAATCTACTTAAGGGAGCAGGAACTCTAGCACTAAAGTATGGTCAACGTATTACCTTCCACCCAGGTCAATTCAATATCCTAACATCTGAACGCGAAGATGTTGTTGTAAAGACTCTTAAAGAATTAAGACAGCATGGTGAAATTATGGATGCGATGGGATTACCAAGAACTCATGAGGCTCCAATCAACATACATGCCGGAGGTACATATGGCGATAAGCCTTCAGCAATGGCAAGATTTATTAAGAACTTTCATCGACTAGATGATACGGTAAAGTCTCGACTGGTATTAGAGAACGACGATAAGCCGGCACAGTATGGAGTAGAAGACCTTTATGAGATTTGGAAATCTTGCAACACTCCAATTACATTTGACTATCACCACCACCGATGTTACAATGATCCAATGCCAGAAAAAGAGGCTCTTGAAATTGCAGCATCTACCTGGCCAACTGGAATTCGCCAACTATGTCACTATTCTTCAGCAAAGAAACTTCACGAGGATGCTTCTGTTATTATAAGAGCACATGCAGATTATGTATATGAACCAATCAATGATTACGGTATGGATCTTGATATTGAAATAGAGGCAAAAGCCAAAGAGTTGGCAGTTCAAAAATACATGAAACAATTTGAAGAAGTACTTATATAAACCCTAAAATTATGATGAAAATCCTACACTATCTTAGTAAAAACCAGTTTAGCATACAGTCTATTATTTTTTGGATCGTTGCTATTACACACTTCTCAACTGAAAGGTTCTGGTACTTTGCAACCGCTGCAATTATATTTAGAGGAATACAAGACATCTTAAAAGAATTAAGAATTTTAAACAAAAACAATAAAAACAACGAAAATGACAAATCTTAAATTACAGGCGCTAAGAGCAAAATACACTGCGCAAAAATTAGAAGCACTAGCAACGCTTGATGTTTACTTAAATAGTTCAGTTGGAATTGGAGAACATCCAGGGTTAATTGAAGAAATGGATAAACTTATAAGACAGATCGCAGATGCTGATGGGTGCCTTGAAGTATTAGACCGTTCCTTTAGTGAACAACCTATTAATGAGGAAGTAAACTCATAATGTTATTTTATTTTTAGACTAGGGGATCCATGCGGTCCCCTATTTTTATGTTAATATATAGTATATGAAATATTTTCTAGAATTTGACGAGTATATAAATGAGGGTAGAGGTAGCTGGGATACGCTGTCAAGCTCCCTAGTTAGTAAAGTATTTAAACAATGGGTTTCAGACTGGAAGGCTGGAAAGAAATCCTCGAGCTTTTCTGACTTTGTACAGGATTCGGTAAGAAATGTTGAATTTGATTTAACAGCTACAATTTATTTTGGAAAGGTTGAAGGGACTAAAATTAAAGGATTTGAAGTTCTTAAAACAACTGCAGCGGATGGAAGAGATGAAATTTGGAGCGAAGAGGACAAAGAGTGGGAAGATAACGATCCTTTTATCAACATAGATTTTGCAATTAATGATAAATGGCTACCAGGAGAATGGTCAGAGGTTTATATGTACCTTGCTGATGTTATGCGACATGAAATGGAACACATAACACAGGATGGTATAAATGTAGGAAACTACCGAATGGGCAAACCAAACGAAGATGACTCACAATTGCGACAATTGATTGAATTTGGATTATTGCCAAAACATCAGTATTTACTCTTACCAAAGGAGATCGATGCAAATTTACAAGGTATTCGTTATGAGGCTAAGAAGCGTAAAATTCCAATGATAGACGCTGTAAATAAATATTTAGACACTCAACAATATCTAACCAATGAAACTAGAGAAGAGGTCTTAACAACATGGAGACGCCGAGCTAAAAAAATAGGTGGAATTCCTACATTCTAAAAAAATGTTGCTGGATATTTAGAATAGATATAATAGTAAAAAAATATATTTGTAATGAAGCACGTACAATTATTTGAAGACTTTATTAAGAACTATGGAGATAAGATAAGCCAGCAGGATTTTAAAAAGCTAACAAAACTTAAAAAGAAGCAAAAGGTTCTATACTATGGACAGGAGCATGAGGTTCTTGATTCTGACGGTATTATTGCCAGACTTAGAAACACCCAAAGCGGAGAGACAACTACTGTGAACCTTTCAATGTTTAATCAGAAGGGAGCTATTGTAGAGAATGAAGAGCTTAATGAAGGCTTTTATGATAAAGGAATCTTAAAGGCATTTTTTATGGCTGGAGGACCTGGCAGTGGTAAATCTCACGTTGCTACTGAATTGTTTGGTTTTCCAAAAGGAGCGATGTCTTCTACATCATATGAAACGGGTCTTAAATTGATAAATAGTGATAATGCCTTCGAGGCTCTTGCAAAAGAGGCTGGATTTGATCTTGGTAAAATGGGACAGATTAAAGGTGATGAATGGGATCGTTTAATGGATGTTCGAAATAGGGCAAAGGGCCTTACTAAAAAGATGCAAAAAAATTATCTAATAGGTAGACTTGGGCTTGTAATTGATGGTACTGGTAAAAATGCCGACAAAATCAAAATGCAGAGAAGGGTACTAAGCGATGGTCTAGGATATGACACATACATGGTCTTTGTAAACACATCTCTTGAGGTTGCTCTTGAAAGAAATCAAAAAAGAGAACGTACTGTACCAGATGAATTAGTTACAAAGATGTGGCAGGAGGTTCAAAATAATATTGGTAAATTTCAAAACATATTTGGACATGATAAAGTGTTTATTGTAGACAATTCAGAATATGGAGAAACTGAAACACTCGACCAAATTGAAAAGTTAATTAGAAAAGAGATTTTAAAGCCAGTACAAAACAACACTGGAAAGACCTGGTTAAGAATGAATGACCCTAAATTCAAGAGTAAAAATAGACCATCATAATGAAACATATAAAGACATTTGAAGCTTTTACCGTGAACGGGATTACTTGTGATTCTTGTGGGTGGGAATGGAAGTTAGAAGATGGTGGAGATGACCTATATGTTTGTCATAAATGCGGTCATGATAATACTGCAGTTTTAGGAGAGGCTAAAAGACCAGAATGGCAAGATTCAGATTTTCCAGATGCGGAAGGCCGCTTTAGAGATCTTTCAATTAAAGATCTGGCAGCTTGGTTAATTAAGACCCGTAAAAAAGACTTAAAGGCAATTAGTGGCTCACTAACTCAGCAAGTTGTATTTAATCGCAACGAGGATCCAGAATATGCAGAGAAGATGGAAAAAGTTCGCAAAGAGGTTTATAAACAATTAGATAGAAAGGATCTATTAGATAAGATGGATGAGAGTTTAAATGAGTCAAATTATTATCCAGGGTTTGATGGTGTTAAGATTACAGGCTACGTTGAAGGCGATAAGGCTAAGTTAAACCACATTGAAGTTAAAGCTGCACAACGAGGTGGTGGAATTGGCTCAAAGGCGGTTGCTGACTTTGAAAGATGGGCTAAAGAACAAGGTGCTAAATATGTAGAGATTGATGCATATAAGAAATCAATCAAGTTTTGGGAGAAGATGGGCTATGAACTAGAGAAAGAGTTTCCAGTGATGTATGGACATAAACAAGATTACAAAACTGGAATAAAAGAACTATGAAGTTTATAAAAACATTTGAAGAGGTTAAACAACTAGGTAGAAAGGATCTATTAGATAAGATGGATGAGAGTTTAATTAATGAGCTTAATACGTCAGATGAGGTTTCAAAATACATGAAAACAATTGTTAGAAAATACGAGAAATGGGAGCGCGGTCTAATCAAAGCATGGGGAGGACTTCTATACATAAACTATCATAATTTTAAAGAAAGTGGAAAAACCCAACATATAGATAATTTTAAACGAGAGATGGAAACACTATTCGATATGTCGATTGATAGTGAGGAATATCATGATATGCATGAATGGCTTAGTGACGGAGGCATAGATGGTGGAGTTCCATTGTTTAATAAAAAGACGTTGGATGATTTATTTTCAAAAATTGCGAATAAGACACCTTCTCCTTTTGAATTTATAATCTATAGAACTGCGGATGTTGAGCATCCTGGTGTAAATTCCTATACTTTAATTGACGATGATTCATACTATGGATATAAAAAGAACGTTAGAAGAGGTTATAAAATACCTAAAGGAACTCCAATCATCTTTGCAGGAATTGACGCAGATAAAGAAGAAATCATATGGAATCCGACTCAATCAGATTTAACAAAATATAGAATATCGTGAAATTTATAAAAACATTTGAAGACTGGGAGAAAGTATCGCCCGAATTAAAGGCTCACGTTGAGGAGGGTCTAGATTTAACAAACTCTTTCTTTCGACTTGGAAGCGAAAAGTATACTGAACTATTCGAAGAGGTTAAACAATACTGGGATAAGGGTAATGTTATCCTAAAGGGACCTTCAGGTTGGATGGCAAAACACCTTGAAGTAGGAAAGCCAGCAATCTATAAGGCTAGAGGTAAGGATCCTATCAAAGTTAAGCTTGATTCTCCAGAAAGAGGAGGTAACCGTAAGTTTATTGTCTATCATAATAGCGGAAGAAAAGACAAGGACGGTAATGTTATTGCGATGAAAATAGAATGGGGAGATCCTAACTTGACTGTTAAGAATGATGATCCAGGAAGGGCTGCTAGTTTTTGGGCTAGACATCAATGTGATCTACAAAAGAAAATGGATCCAACTAAAACCGGGTTTTGGGCATGTTATGGACCGACCCTATTTGGAAAACAACTAGGTTTAAAATCAGATCAACCATGGTAACTCATGAAGAGATGATTGATATGATAAACGATCAGAGAAAACCTTTCACTGAGGAGAGATTTGATGGTTATATTATAAGAAGGTTTGATCTAAGTTACCCAGAGCATCTTTTTAAATGGCATTGGGACGAAGAAGACCGAACCGTAGAGGTTCTTGAAGACTCAGACTGGCGCTTTCAATACGACAATGAGCTACCAATTCCAATGATTACTGGAGTCGATATTAAGATACCAAGGGGAGTAATACACAGAATCATTAAAGGTACTACTCCTCTAAGCATAAAAATATTCTTAAAGTAATGTTAGATAGATTTGGAAATACAATTGAGGAGATAGGACGAACTTATTATAAAATTCTTGTCGATAATTATAAAGATACTGACAATCCTGAACTACAAGGTTGGGAAACAAAAGAACAACAAAATTCAAGATTTGATGTCTTATTAGATAATTGTATAGAGTCTGGAGATTCTCTTTTAGATTTTGGATGTGGAAAGGCAGATATTTACAAAAGAGCCATTTCAAAACAAATTGACATTAACTATACAGGAATCGATATGGTTGACTATTTTATTCAATTTGTAAAGGAAACCTATCCTGATGTTTCAGTACATTCTTGTAAATTAACTGAAATAGAAGATAAATATGATTGGTGTTATGCTTCTGGAACGTTTAACGTTGGGTTCACACAAGAAACTTTATTAAAGCATATCGACCACATGATTAAAATTAGTCTTAAAGGGGTTTGTTTTAATCTTTTAGAAACTAAAGTTTATGAGGATGAGATATTATTAACGTTCGATAGGCACGAGTTTAATAAAACCCTTACTTCCATATATCCAGATTTAGAAATCCAACAAATTACCGGATATTCTCAAGGTGATTTTACAACTATAATTAGAAAACAACAAAAATAATCTTAGATTAAAAGGATATATAAAAAGTAGAAAAAATAAAAACAACATAACAATGAGCAAAAAAATTCTATCATTTGAGGAATACGTTCGCGAAGCTGATCGTTCCGAAGAAATCGAAAAAGAAATCACCGAAGTTGGTGAAGTACAAAATCTAGAAGACGAAGTAGAGGATTCTGGAGAAGAAGTTGAAGTAGCTGAAGACGAAGTTGAAGATACTGATGCTGAAGATACTGATGCTGAAGAAACTGAGGACGAAGAAGCTGAAGAAGAAGCTGAAGAAGAAGCTGAAGAGGTTGCAAAAGCAGTTTCTGAAATGATGACTGAAATGTATGAAGCAGCATGTAGCGAAGCAGTAGCATATGAAAACGATGACTACGAAGAGCATACGGTTGAATCTTACATGAAAGAAAATGCAGCTCTAGCAGCAGCACTTGCAACTAAAGCAATGGAATCTGCATGCGAGCAGGTAAAAGAAGAAGAAATGACTGTTGAGACTTACGAAGCAATGTGTGAATCTATGAAAGAGTCATATGCTAAAAAGATGGACGAGATGAAAGAATCTTTTGAATCTGTTAAAGAAAGTAGAAAATCTATTCTTGAATTATATCAATCTGAGGTTGAAATTTCTTCTTTAGAAGAAGGAGTTAATCACGCTGAAGTAATTTATGAGAGTCTATTTTCTATTATTGCTAGAAAAAAGAGAATGAACGATCTTTTGAAAAAAGAAACAGATTTCAAGAAAAAAGAAAAACTAAAAGCAGAACTAAAAGGTTTAAGCGATGACGAACTTAAGTATAAAAAAGCCGTATCGAAAATAACGGATGCTATTAAGAAGCATAAAGAATCTGCAAAAGGAAAGAAACTTGATGATAAGGCTAAATTCAAATATGATAAAACGCTAGACAAGTTAAACCAAAAATTAAGTATTGCTAAAGGTGACGAATCTAAAGCTAAAGGTAAATTCTTTAAGAAGAGATCTTTCTAATTTATTTTCCACATAAACTTTTAAGAAACCTTGCATATAATCTATGCAAGGTTTTTTTATGCAGTAAAGAAAGAGAATTAATATGCCCAGGATAGCAATCGAAAAAATATACATGCAGACGGCCTACCAGTTTGCAAAGCTAAGTTATGCTAAACGTCGAAAGGTTGGATGTGTAATTGTTAAAAACAAACAACTAATATCATTTGGATATAATGGCATGCCCTATGGATTTGAGAATGACTGTGAAGAGGATCACACATTGTACTATGAAAATCCAGACGATGCACTAGATTTAGTAGAACAGGGTTATGAATGTGATAGCGGATGCTGCACTAAACCTGAGTCAAAAACTAAAAGAGAAGTTCTACACGCAGAATCAAACGCAATTATGAAGGTCGCAAAATCAACCATGAGTTGCGAAGGTGCAGAACTCTATACTACAACATGTCCATGCTTTGACTGTGCAAAATTAATTATACAGGCTGGAATAACAAAAGTCTACTATTCAGAGGACTACCGCGACATGAGCGGTGTCGAATTATTAAAAAATGCTAATATTGAAGTAGAAGAAGTGATATGTTGGAACGAACTATAGATGAAATTATAAATGAAGCTCTTGATAAGGGTGTATTTGGAACTGACTTCACTTTCAGGAAAGGACAAAGAGAGACAATAGAAACAATAGTCAAAACCTATCAAGATGATCCAGAGTCAACTGTGGTGATCGATGCTCCAACCGGAACTGGTAAGTCTATAATTGCAATGTGGAGTTCGTGGATCCTAAAAGAGCTTGGAAAGAAGGGATATTTGATTACTTCTGATATTTCACTACAGGATCAATATGAGTCTGATATTAATAGACTAAGACTGAGATGGCCTTCAATTAAAGGCATTGATAATTATAATTGTCATGTTAATGGTCTTCCATTTTCTCTTGGAGAATGCCGAATGAGAAATATGGGCTATGAGCAGGCAATGGCAAAACTTGACTGCGCTAATACTTGTGAATATTTGCAACTAAGAGGAAGGGCTATTGATTCACCAATCACAGTTCTTAACTATGCGTTCT
>Ga0206131_10005113_pt1 | contig 14031 bp, 16 predicted proteins | sample Helgoland_Spring_FD_148636 | JGI IMG/M metagenome (GOLD analysis project Ga0206131, IMG submission 148636) | Pelagic subsurface seawater microbial communities from Kabeltonne, Helgoland, North Sea - Helgoland_Spring_Bloom_20160517_1 | ecosystem: Environmental > Aquatic > Marine > Epipelagic ...
TCTGGTTCAACATTTTATGGAGAAGCAATTGAGAATATGCCTTTACTTGAAGCATTCCCAATTGAAACCCAAATTATGAAGTATAAATTAGCAACACTACCACGTGGAACTGCTAAATTACCTGTACTTGATTTAGGATATTCTGCTATAACACTAAAACAAGGTGCTTCACTTGCAATTACACCTCAAACACTAAATTTCCTAGGAAATGCTACAGCATTTGAAACTAGTGGATATGCTGCTACAATTTCTGATGTTAGATTAATGTCTACTTTTAATGGTATTGGTATTAACACAGATGCCGCTCAATCTGCAAATAGTGCTACTACTACTTTAGGAACTAATGTTTCAAGAACAATAATTGGTTCTCAAATTAATTTACGAGCAACAACAGTAAATACATTATTTGGTAGTCAAGTTTCGTTAGCTGCTACTTTAACTGTAGTAGGATTAGACAGTGGTGCAAGACTAACAATTCCAATTACAATCAATAAAACAATTTCATAAAAAATAAAATATGTCATTTAAAAGATTAGATCCCGAAGACTTTGTAGTAAGTAGTGACTCAGTTACATCTACTTTATGGTCAACGGGTGCTCCCATACTATCCCAATTTTTTACCTCTTCTATTCAAGAAGCAGGATCTTCTGGGGATTTTTACCTAGCAGTTTACAATACTGCCTCTAATTTATCTACTGCAAAAACTCAATTTGAAATAGCGTATGCTGATTCTTTAGGGAGTGGTAGTATATTTTATAATTCAATTGTACCTAATGTTTCTCCTACAAAAACTATTTATGGGCAGTATAGGTCTTTAATATTAGAAGATGAAAATGCTACATTTACATTTGGGAGATCTGGGAAAGGAACAAATACTTTAACTGCTACTAATTTTTGGGTAATATCAGTTGATAGAGCAAGATACAAAGAAAATCTATTCCCAGGATCTTTAAATTTAGAACTATCTGGATCTGGTGGGTTTGAATCAATTCTATTAACAGATGACTCAAAAGATAATCCTGTTAACCAATTTATAGGATCCTCTAGAGTATACCAACTAATTTCAGGATCCAATGGCACTTCAGGAAATTTAGCTAATAGTGGATATGTAGCAAATTCTGGATCCTATGGATTAGTATTCCCAGATTTAGGAACCATTATTCTTAACCCAGATGCTATATCTCAATCTATTCATGTAGAAGCAAGTAGATCAAATAATAGTGATGGTTTAAATACCCAAACACTATTTAACGCTATTAGTAAAGGCACATCATTTGCTTTAAATTCTGAAGAAACTATTACATCAGATTACGTATTTGTTAGATCAAGAAATAGTGAATTTAACTATTCTGAAAATCCCTCATTTATATCTGGTTCAACTGGAGAAGTAATATATGATAGTTTTATAAACCATCCTCAAGTATATGCAACTACAGTAGGAATGTATAATGATAGTAATGAATTATTAGCTGTAGCTAAACTTTCAAGACCACTACTAAAAGACTTTACTAAAGAATCTTTAGTTAGAGTTAAACTAGACTTTTAAAATGAATGAGTGTTTACAAACCCTTTATAACTTCGGACGTTGTAGTCTCCCCATTTGAGGTAAATAAATCTTTTACTTTTAAAGGTGCGTCTGCACTTACTGCCTCTAATGTTTCTATAGATAGATATATTGGTCAAAATATTACTACTTCTATATTTTCTTCTGGATCAAATCCAACAGGATATACTACAATACAAGATAAAAAATTAGTGTATAATTCAATTAAAGAATTATACTATTCTAACTATATAGGAGGAGATGATGGTGCATCTGTAGGAACTGCTTCATTTAATAATGATGGTACAATTACAGGCCCCGCCTACACCCCAAACTATTATAATTATCTCTCATCAACCCTATTAGCAAATAGATATATTCCAACAGGATCGGACCAAATAATAGGAGTTATTTCTATACCCTCTAATTTATATGGTGAACATATAAAACTTGACTCTATAACCCTTTCTACCCCAAACTACACTATTACAGATGATGGTAATGGAAATATGCTTACTGGGTCTTTAAAAGTAGGAGATATAATATATGAACATGGTATTGTTATTTTAACAAGTGATGGAGTTGAACCTATAGGAGATGATGGGTATGGATATGTAAATTATGGAACTGCTATTTATGGTCTTAGTGATGCTGACTTTATAACAGATTTTATTACAAACTCAAATATTACTTGTTCATTTGAAAGCACATTAACAATATACGAATCACAATATAAATGTACGTTACGCCAAAACGAATTTAATTTTTCCCAAAACCCTACAATTATATCAGGTAGTTCTTTAGATAGTACCTTATACGATTTTGCTACAGGTTCATATTTTACACCATATGTAACTACAGTAGGAATGTATAATAATGCTAAAGAGTTAATTGCGGTAGCAAAATTAGCACAACCCCTCCCAATATCTCAAGTTACAGACACATCAATACTTGTCAACTTAGACTTATAAAACCATGAACTGGACATACGATAAAAAAGAAATTGAGAATCTTTCTCAATTCCCTAACAATACCTTTGGGTTTATTTATAAAATAACCCATATTTCAACTAATAAATCATATATTGGTAAAAAAGTACTATTTCACAATCGTAAAGTAAAATTAACTAAAAAAGATTTAGCTTTATATGAAGGAGTAATAGGTAGAAAACCTTCCTATAAAATTGCTACTAAAGAATCAGATTGGAAAAAATATTGGGGATCAAATAAACCATTATTAGAATTATTAAAAACTGAACCTAAAGAAAATTTTACTAAAGAAATTTTAAAATTTGCCCCAACTAAAAAACTATTAACTTATTATGAAACTCAAATCTTATTTGTTTATAGAGTATTAGAAGAACCTGAAATGTACTATAATGATAACATATTAGGTAAGTTTTTTAGAAGAGATTTTGATTAGCAAAATAGGTTTCATACATTACACATATGAGAAATGAGTTACTAGTTAACTTGGTAAATAAAGTTTTAGGTAAAGGTAAACGTACTGCTAGAGGTAATCAAGCTCACAATTGTCCTTTTTGTCACCACCATAAACCTAAGTTAGAAGTTAATTATACTGAAAGTAAAAAAGGTGTTAACTTGTGGCAATGTTGGGTATGTGGTAAAAAAGGTAAAACTATAAAAAGCTTATTTAATCAATTAAAAGTTTCTACTGAATATTTTCAAGAACTAGGTAAGTTAGTAAAAATAGTATATAATGATAAAAATGATTCTATAAAAATAGAACAATTACAACTACCTAAAGAATTTAAAAGATTTTCAAATAATAAGGATATTGTTGCTAAACATGCTTATTCTTATTTAAAAAAAAGAAATGTAACAACTCAAGACATTTTAAAATATAATATAGGATATTGTGATTATGGGCGATATTCTAATATGGTTATTATACCTTCATATGATAATAATGGTAAATTAAATTATTTTACCGCGAGATCATTTGAAAAAAATCCTTATATAAAATACCGTAACCCGGATGCTTCACGCGATATTATACCGTTTGAATTATTTATTAATTGGGATTTACCTATTATATTATGTGAGGGACCATTTGATGCTATGGCTATAAAAAGAAATGCTATACCACTATTTGGAAAAAATATTCAACCTTCACTAATGAAAAGATTGGTTGAATCTAAAGTAGAAAAAGTATATATTGCTTTAGATAATGATGCAATGAGCCAAGCTTTAAAATTTTGTGAACAATTATTAAATGTTGGAAAAGAAGTTTATTTTGTTGAATTACAAGGGAAAGACCCAAGTGAGTTAGGTTTTAAGGATTTTACTAAACTCATACAAACAGTTACTCCATTAACTGAATACACACTTATGGAGAAAAAATTACAACTATTATGATAGAAAAAGATGTAAATGTTTTTAAGAAAAAAACTACTCGTTTACTTGACATAGATCAAGAAATGAAAAGAGTAACAATAATGGACAATCGCTATTATTCTCGAAATGATGAATATTATCCATCTGTCACTACTATTTTACAATACATGCCTAAGAATAGATTTTTTGAAACATGGTTAAAAGATGTAGGTCATAATGCAGACATTATTATGAGAAAAGCTGGGGCAGAAGGAACCCAAGTACATGAAGCCATTGAAGACTATCTATCAGGTAAAAAAATCCAAATGATAAATGAAGCAGGATATTCAAACTACTCTACATTTGTTTGGAAAATGATTTTAAAATTCCATGAGTTTTGGTCAACCCATAAACCTACACTATTAGAATGTGAAATCCATTTATTTTCTGAAAAATATAAATTTGCAGGTACTTGTGATTTAATAGTAGAAATTAAAGGGGAAAGATGGTTACTAGATATTAAAACATCTAAATCTCTCCATACTTCCCATGAATTGCAATTATCAGCATATACTCAAGCTTGGAATGAACTGTATGAAGAAAAAATAGATCGTATTGGTATTATATGGTTAAAATCTCCAAAACAAAAAGAAGATAAAAAGGGGATAAAAATCCAAGGTAAAGGATGGGAATTATATGAACCCTCTCGTAGCATTGAAGATAATTTTAAATTATTTGAAAATATACATGAACTTTACAATTTAGAAAATCCCAACCCAAAACCTAATCTCCAAACATTCCCTACTGAAATTCAAATAAACACATAATATACTATATTTATAAATAAAAATATAATATGGCATCTTTAATTAGTTTATTAAAGGAGGTACTTATTAAAGAAGGTGGAAATGTATTTAAAAATACTGAATATGACACCCAAAATATTCCTCTTGACAACATACAACCTACAGTAAACAAGTTTGCTAATGATTTAAGTAAACTTTTCCCTGCTAAATCCAAAGCATTTAGAGACATAACTAACAGCAATAGCTGGTTAGGTTCTACAGGTAAAAAACCTGAATCTGGAGATGTAGATTTAGCTTTTTCAATTAATCATTTTTTTGTTAATGGAAAACCTGATATTAGAGGGTGGGGAATTAATGAAGATGAGTTTAATGCTTTATATGAAAAAAATCGGAAAAGAGCAAGAACCGCTACCGATGAACAAATCCAAGTAAAATCTATGGTTGAGCTTATAGTTCAAAAAATTAATAGTAGTGGAACTGATTTATTTTCAAGTGATAAAGCCTCAGGAGCAGGTTCAATTCATTTTTCCTACCCACAATATACACCAAGTGGTGAAAAATTAGATTCATTCTCACAATTTGATTTAGATATAGGAGACATAGATTGGCTTAAATTCAGATTTAACTCAGAACTCCCTAAAGATAACCCACAAATTAAAGGATTACATAGAGGACAATTAATGTTAGCTATGTTTGCTGTTACAGGATACACATATAAGAGTGGTAAAGGTTTTATACGCAAAGATACACGTGAAACAATCGCAGATACACCACAACAAGCAATGGAGGTATTTAATGATGAATATAAACCCTCAACCCCATTAACTTTAGAAATAATAAATAGCTATGGTAAATTGATGGATTACATTAAAAGTAGTTTAAAACCTGAGGATACAAATAACATATTAGATATGTTTAAAAGAGCTCTAGAAAGAGCTGATGCATATGTACCTGATAATATTTAAAATATATGAGTGGAGCAGCAGGTGGTGTAATTATTAATAAAGAGGATTTAAAAGCAACAATTCGAGACTATAGAGAAACTGTTTTAAAACCTTTAAATTTAGATAAATCTTATAATGTAACAGGAGTACGTCGAAGACCTGAAAAGAATACTTTTGGTGATATTGATATAGTATTATCTTTTCCTGGGGGAGATAAAAAACAGTTAAAAAAAGATTTTGCTCAACATCTAGAACAAATAGATAAAATTCCTACTATACCACGTAAAAAAAATAAAAAGTATTTTATACATGGGTCTATTGTTACTAATTTATACCCTATAGCAGGTAAACCTGATCAATATGTTCAAATAGATAATATAATTACCCCATCTGAAGATGAAGGTAAATTTACATACAATATGTTAGACCTCCCTGCTCAAGAGCAAGGTTTAACTTTAGGTTTAGCTAAAGCTATATTTACAGAACTAAACCCTACCCAAATAGAACAACTTTTTAAAGACTTAAACATACCTCAAGATATTGAAAAACCTAAAGAAGGTGAAGAATATGATTTTAACCTAAACACCTCAGGCCTATCTTTAAAAATAGCCCCTATAGGAAAAAGTTTTGGAAGAGAAATATGGAAATCAAGTAAATTTAGTGATACAAAAACTCTACTTAAGTCTTTAGGTGTAGATATTGAAAATGATAAATTTAGGGATATAATTAAAGTAGTTAAAAACTTTAAAAGTAGAAGATCAATAGATAGACTTAAAGGAATGTTTGCTAAAAATATTAGAGTTAGTGATACTGAAGTTGGAAGAGATAAAGGTATTCAAAAACAACAAGCTTTAGATAAAGTTGCTAGTTTAGAAGAAAAATTTTCACCTTTTGTGATGTCTTTAATTACTCCATTAATTTTAGAAAATGAAGAAAAACCTAAAATAGCAATTTTTCCCGGAAAATTTAAACCACCTCATAAAGACCATTTAGCTCGAATTATAGCTGCTTCTAAATTTGTAGGACCTTTAGGAACTGTAAAAGTAATTATTTCACCAAAATCTACAAAAGAAGACCCAAACCAAGAAACTATTACAGCTGAACAAAGCCTATCAGTATTTAACTTATATAAAAGTAAAGGTATAATTCCTGATAATGTAAAAGTAGAAATTTCCCAATACCCCTCCCCTGTAGTAGCAGCTTGGAAAGAATTTGAAACAAATAAAGATAAACCCCAAGAAGAACAACAACCATATATTGCAGTTTTTGGTAAAAATGAAACAAAAAGATATGCTGGAGTATTAAAAATCCCAAATATTACTATCAATGACTTCCCAGAAGCTGAAGTAGGGAATGAAAGTGCTACTAATGTAAGAACAGCTTTAAAAAATGGAGGTGATATAACTAGATTTTTACCTAATGGGATAGATCCTGAAGAGTATAAACAAGCATTGAGTCTTAATACCCCAATAAAAAATAAAAAATTGCATGAAGTTATAGATGATAGTTTTGATAAAGTTAAATTTTATCATGATTACTATACTAATGTTTCTCCTTCTACTTTTGAAATTACTTTAGAAGAAAATAATATAAAAATAAGTAATATTGTAGAACCTGACCCTGCTCTTCCTACACCTGAAGACATAAGACAAATACCTGTAAACCAAAATTTAGAAGAGAAAAAAGGATTTGATAAAAATTTAGGTAAAGATCCATTTGGATTAAACCAATTTGCTAGAGAGATAATGCAAGAAGAAGAAAGTTTTGACACTTTTAATTATCCAAAACATATAAAATCATTAACTAAATTTATGCTTGATAAAGGAATGAAGTTAAGACCTTTACCAACTGTAAAATTTATAAATGATGATAGAGAAAATGCTAAAGATTTTTTTGGTAAAACAGCATATTATGACCCAAATAATCACAGAATAGTATTGTATACATTGAATCGTCATCCTAAAGATGTTATGCGTTCATTTGCGCATGAAATGATTCACCATATGCAAAATCATGAAGGTAAACTTCAATCTATCCACACTCAAAATACAAATGAAGAGGGTGATTTACCTGAAATTGAAAGAGAAGCATATGAAAAGGGCAATATGGCTTTTAGAAGCTGGACAGATACATTAACTGAAGGTGTATTAAAAGAAGGCCGTTATGATACTTTATCAAACCAAATATCTAGAGACATATTTAACTTTTGGAAAGAAGATTTTAACGAGGATGCAAAAGATTCAACATATGAAGATGTTTATGATTTTTCCCCAAATGGAATCCAAGTAAAAGCCCAAATAACATTTAAACCAGGATTTAAAAAGCTTAAAGTAGATGGAGGATCAGACATATCTTCAAAAACACTGCCTGGTTATTTAGAAGTAAATTTCATAATTGATCCTAAAATGTTACCTGAATTTTGGGAAGAAATATCCATGAATCTTAAAGATGTTGTAAGACATGAAATTGAACATATAACCCAATCAGGTGATTCAAAAACTAAAAAAGAAGATTTTGATGAAGATTTTGATATGACAATACGAGCTTTAGTAAAAGCTAACCTAATTCCCCAAGCTGAATATTTTAAACTACCAAAAGAAGTAGATGCTAACTTACAGGGAATGTATTTTAGAGCTAAAAAAGAAAGAAGACCGTTTGCAGATGTAATAAATACTTATTTAGATGCTCAAGATATTACCCCTAAAGATAAACAAATAATATTAAATCTTTGGAGAAGTAGAAAAAAGGCATTAAGTTTACCTGAATTTTAATTATGGCAAATCTATTTGAGTTATATAAACTAATTAAAGAAAACGAAGTATCGGCGTATACTATCTATTTAGATATGGATGGTGTAATAGCTGATTTTGATCAAAGATTTAAAGATGTATCTGGAATGACTCCGAATGGATATAAAGATAAGTACGGAATGAAAAAGTTTTGGAATTTAATTGATAAGGAAAACAAAGTTAAATTTTGGGTAGGCATACCTTTAATGCCTGGAGCTGAAAAACTAATTAATTATGTCTCCCAATATGACTATGAAATATTAACAGCCCCATCAGTTAGAAAACAATCAAGAATAGGAAAAACTGTATGGTTACGTAAAATACATTCTGATCTTTTCCCAAATAAACCAAAAATAAATTTTAAACCTGCTAAAGAAAAACACCAAATCAAATCAACATTAACCAAATCTGATATACTTATAGACGATAAGGCAAGTACAATTGATAATTGGAATTCCGTAGGCGGAACAGGAATTTTACACACATCTACAGAAAATACTATTAAACAACTTAAACAACTAGGATTATAATGTCAGACTCAGTATTAAAAAAGCAATTTAAAAAACACGATGTAGAACGTCTTAGAAATCTTGTAAAAGGTAAAACAGGTGATAAAACTACAACAGGCATTGGTTATAATGGTGAAGAATCCATTTCTTATAAAGAAGGTGATATTTGGAAAGAAAATGGTAAAACATGGACTATCCGAGATGGTATTAAAGAAAATATAACAAAATTAGATAAATTTAAAAGTGTTGCTGTTCCTATATTTTGTCCTAGTTGTAAGGGAAATATGGATAAACAACTAGATCCTTACTATTATAAATCTTATGGTGAATGTGTTGATTGTAGAGCTACTACTGAAACACAACTTAAAAAAGATGGTAAATGGGAAGAATATATAAAAACTACTTTTAATAAAGAAATAGATATTAATATTGAAGAATATAAAAGTTTTATGAGTGATATGCTTTCTGAAAGTAATAACAACTACATTACAGAGGCGGGAGATATCCAAAAATGGGTTGGTGGAATTGATAAAAAACGTGCTAAAAAAGCACTAGATGAAGGAGTTACTTATTTAAAGAATCTTAAAAAATGATCTACTTAGAACTTATAGGCACAATTTTAGTTGCTTTTATAACAGCAGTAATAGGCCCCATAGCATTAACTTGGGCAAAATCAAAATTTGAAAGAAAAAAGAAAAAAACACCTATGGGTGAAACCCTTGAAACAAGTTCCTTAATAAATACCCAAATATCAGATTTAATGGAAGAATTAGATTGTGATAGGATATGGATAGCCCAATTCCACAATGGGGGTCACTTTTACCCTACAGGTAAATCAATTCAAAAATTTTCTGTATTTTATGAAAAATGTAAACCCTCAATCCCCGCTATACAAAACACATTTCAAAACATTCCTGTATCTCTATTTACACCTATAATGTCTGAAATATATGAAAAAGGAGAGCTTGAAATATTAAACACAGAAATTGAAGAAAATGCTTTCGGTATAGCATCTCTTACCTCTCAATTTAAAGCTAAATCTATTTGTATGGTTGGTCTTTATAGTTTAAATAATAATTTAATTGGTGTAATGGGAGTTGATTTTACAAATGAAAGAAACTTATTAAAAGAAGATTGGATACCTATAAGACAAAAAGTAGGAGTGATAGGAACGTTGCTTTCCGAATATTTATCACCGTCTAACAAGAATTAACATATATTTATAATAAATAGAATAAAATGAAAGATAATTTTAATTTAAAGAAGTTTTTAACGGAAAATAAAACCATTGAAAATTCAAATCCATATTTAAAAGAAAACCAATATGAAAAAGATGCTGAAGCAGATGATGCTGAACACATTGATGCTTTAGAAAAGGATATGGCTGATGATAAAAAGTCTTCTTTACGTAAAAAAGTTCGTGAAATGATTATTAACGAGTTAACTAATGTAGAACCTGACCCTGAAGATTTAGGAGGATATAATTCTGAATATACTGATGATATCCCTTTACCTAAACTCCCTTCTGATGAAGATGATACTTTTGGAAGTGATTTTACTATTACAGCTGAAGGAGAAGAATCTTTAGACGAAGCTCCTGAAGAAGAAGAAGAAGAATCTTGGATAGACCCTGCAGGTGGAGTACATTATGATGATGAAGATGATCCTGCTGCTATGTATGTTGAAGAATCTTTAGACGAAGCTAAAGAAGAAGAGGAAGAAGAAGTTGAAGCTGAAGAAGAAACACCTGAAGAAGAAGAAACTGAAGAAGTTGATGTTGAAACAGAAGAAGAACCTGAAACTGGAGGTGGAATTGAAGATTTAGCTGCTGACATGGATGGTAATGAAGGTGATCTTATGGACCACTTAATATCAGCTCTAAAAGTATCCAAAGGAATGGATAATGAAAAACTTACTACTCAAATAGGAAACACCTTAAAATTCTTTGTAGGTGAATATATTGGAGGAGAAGAATAAAATAAAGGTAAAACAAAATAAAATCTATAAAAAATAAAAATTATGCAATTAAATGAAATTATTGAAGCAGTTAAAGAACAATTAGTTACTTTAGAAACTGAAAACGAAAAAACATCAAAAGCAGCTCGTACACGTGCACGTAGAGCAGCTAATGAAATTAAAAAATTAGCAGCTGAGTTTAAAAGAACTTCAACTGCCGAAGATAAAGCTTAATATGAAACTAACCGAAGCGTTCTCTCCTGAGGAATCCAAAAAGATATATGACAATTTTTTGTCTATAATTGGAACTCGGAGAGACAAATTGGTTAAAAGGTATGGCTCTGAAGCCGAAAAAGTAGCATATGCTAAAGCAGTTAAACAAGTCAAAAAACAAGCAGAAGAAAAACCTGAAGAAAAAACTATGGACAAAACAGAAAAGCTTAAAGAAATGGTTAAGGATGCTTTAAAAAATCCTAAAAAAGCTGACCTAAACAAAGACGATAAACTCTCAGACTATGAGAAAAAACGTGGAGCTGCTATTGAAAAATCAATGGTGAAGGAATTTGAAACAGACGAAGAACTCATTGCAGATGAACCCATCTCAGAAGATTTAGACATTGGTCACCAAGATGATGAACCAGGTATGTTAAAAGCAGATGTATATCGTATTGGAAAATACGCTATGGAGCTTTATAAAATGCTTGATAAGTTTGATAAGATGGATAATGAAGTTGATTTTCCACATTGGTGGCAATCAAAAATATCTAAAGCAAAAGATATGATTATTTCTGCTAAACATTATCTTGATTTTGAAATGAAAGAACCTCAAATTGATGCAATGGTAGACGTTGCAAGTGAGGAAGGAGTAATTGATGAGAATAAAAGTGAATATTCTAAAATAGAAAAAAAGATGTTTAATCTTAAACAAGATGGTAAAATAGATACTCCTGAATATCGTGAGTTGATTAAACAAAGAGCTAAATTAGAAAAACATAAAAAATTAGCTGAAGCTATATTTGCTAAACTTAAATCATGACAAAAGAATCACTACAAAGTAAATTAAAAATTTTAATTAAACAGGTATATTCTAACCGAACTATTACACCTGAGGAAGCAATTCAATATGATGAATTAACTAAGTTTCCTGAATTAAAAGCTGTTATTGTAGATTTATTAACACAACAGTATGATAACTTTGTAGCTTCAATTGATTGGGTTGCTCCACGTCCTTCTACATTTAGAATTAATTTAAAAAACGAACAACTATTTTATTTAATTTATGGTAAAAGAAGTTGGATTGCCCAAGTCGAAGGTAAAAAATACTACCTACTAAACCTCCCAGAAGAACAACACGCCTCAGAAGCAATAGCTCGTATTTTAAGATATGGAGTTAAAGATGAAGAAGGTGTAGAAGGTGGTGATATGGGAGCTGAAACACCTATTGAAGAACCTGCTACTGAAGAACCCCCAACAGAAGAACCAGAAACATAATGGAAAATTTTGATTTAAGAAAGTTTATAACAGAAGGTAAATTGTATGAAGCATCAATGGCTTGTCCTACTGCTACCCAAAACCTTGAATTAAATACAAAAAATCGAGATGCTTCTATAAAAGCAGATTATATTAAGTATGGTCCTTTAAACATAGATGAACCTGGAGATTATTGGGTTGATTTAGCAAAATATTGGGATACAACTGAAGAAGCAGCTAAAAAGTCACTTTGTGGTAATTGTGTTGCTTTTGATATATCTCCTAGAATGGATGAATGTATGCCTGGACCAGTATCAGATGATAGTGGTAGATTAGGATATTGTTGGATGCATAACTTCAAATGCCACTCAGCTAGAACTTGTAGAACTTGGGCTAAAGGTGGTCCTATCACAAAAGATAGTGTATCTTATGAATGGCAAGAACGTAAAGAAGGAGAATAATGGATGTTTTAGATAAATTTTTACATAGTATAGCTTATAAGTTTCCTAAAGGATATCCTGACATGAATGATTCTAAGGATAAAATTATACTTGAAAATGAATTTACTAAAATAGGAATAATCTTAAATGAAATTTTATCCCCTAATGCTCAACAAGCTGTAGATATTTTAAAAAAAGAGTTTGATTTAAAAGATAATAATTTTTTAAGTAACTCTTCTACAAGTTTTAAGGTTTTAATGGATGATAGTGAACGCAGAGATTTTTTAAAAAAAGTTTCTGAATTAAATGATTTTGAATTTGAATTAGTTGGGAGCTCTTCTATAGGAAGACTTAAATACCAACCTGAAGATTTTAAAAAACCAATTTTAATTTATGCTAAGCCCTCTAAGGTTCAAGGTTTAGGATCAGCAGGTAAACAAAATGAAGATAATTTTATTAGAAACATTAATGAAAAAATAGCAGAGGCAGGTGGAATGGTAGATATTGATATTATTGCTCCAAATTCTGAAACACTTTCTTCTAAAAATGTAACTGAAGTAAGAGATTCTTCTAAATCGGGTGCTGGTAAAGGAGCTAAATCCGATGCCCAATTTATATCTAATGGAAAAATAACCCAAAATATTTCTTTAAAAAAAGCAGAAGGATTTAGATGGGCAACTGTTCGCTCAGATGTTTCTTTTATTCCTTTTATAAAAACATTTATGGAAAAAACCTTAAATGGGAAAATTAAAGGATTAAAACTCAAACCAAACCTAAATGTCCCAGGAAAAAAATATTTAATGTACAATGATGAAGGAGAAAGAGTAACTATGATTGTAATAGATAATTTTCCTGAAGGGTTTGAAGAAAGAGTAATATTTGGACCTGAAACACCTAAAACAATAGTTATAGAAGGTACATTTAGTAAAGATGATAAAGATTTTAAATTAGATAAAAATAAAATTACTATTCAAGCTAATGGAATTTATAGAAATTTACAAGAAATAAAAGACACTAACCAAGAACCTGTATTTGTAATAGCCCAACATGCTAATATGCCTAATGGACTAGATTTTCGCTTATTCCCAGCAAATAAAACTAAATTAGGCTCTAGATCTAAAGGCATTAGATTATCTTATAACGAAATAATAAAATAATATGGCACGTTTAACAAATTTAATAAAAGAAGCACTATCTACTAAACCTAAAAAAAAAGATTGTAATTGCGGTTGCAACAC
>Ga0206131_10005123_pt1 | contig 14003 bp, 10 predicted proteins | sample Helgoland_Spring_FD_148636 | JGI IMG/M metagenome (GOLD analysis project Ga0206131, IMG submission 148636) | Pelagic subsurface seawater microbial communities from Kabeltonne, Helgoland, North Sea - Helgoland_Spring_Bloom_20160517_1 | ecosystem: Environmental > Aquatic > Marine > Epipelagic ...
CTATGTATTACAACAAGAAAAGCTCAGAGTTTGTTCGAAACATGCTCGCCGGAAAGTTGGGAGAGACTGAACTTTTTGGTGATTGGGATGCAGCCGCTTCCACTGATCCTTCTCGTGCTACCCAATTTTTACAGACTAACAGCAGTTTTAGAAGAGATCAGATTCCTACGGTAATGGTTGATGATAAGCATTATGCGGGTTACAGCAGTGCTACTGGGGGAGTGTGTTTGGTCGGTGGGAACGGATGTGCTACTGGGCAAATTAATCCTGAGCATGAAGAGCGAAGCACAGGTATTGAGTATCAAGCAGTTCAAGGTGGTTGTGGCAATTGTAGGTTCTTCGCAAGCACGCCGGCACATCTTGTTGAAAGCAACATGATTATAAACGAGCTCATGATAAAAATCAGAGACCTTGGGAAGCAGCAAAGCGCAATCGCCAACCTTATCAACGAGGCACAGTGGACTAGCGACACTGATAAGAGGTCCGCGGTGAAAGTGGCGAAGCTGACAGATACACTGCGCGACATGGAGCGCCGAACAGAACCTCTGGTTAGAGAATGGATGAATCGGTTCAATATGACACAGGCAATTATCGCTAGGCTTGATGATTACAAACAATGGATGACGGACCTAAAGAGCCATGATGGCCAAAATGGCGCTGTCATTCTCTTTTCCTCATCTACATTCGGCGAGGTAGCTGATGATATAGAGCTAAGAATGGAAAAGACTGGTGAGTTTGAGTTGGCTCGGCAGGCCCTTTTAGGGGCGCATCTCCATGGTGGAATAGAACAAGCCTCGCAGCTGACGCAACTTCAGGTCAATCAATTCATGGACCGCATAATACAGGCTGACAATTCAAGTCAACTTTTGCTAAAAATTCACTGTGAAAAGACCCGTAATAAAGTGGCTTTTTTGATGAGTGAGTTGCTCGCATCGACTGTTGGTTCTGCGGAAGTACAAAACGCGTTGGACAACAATAAAGGGCTGTCAGGTATGGATGTTAATGCCTTTACGATAAAAGGTCTCGAGGAATTGATGGAGGGAATATTTAAAAATGCGGAGGGTGGAGAGGATATCAGCCTAGAGCATCTGCTACCCAACCAACTTAACTTAATTGAGAACAAAGGAGCATCAGAGAATGGATAACAAACTACATCACATGGAAAAGCCAGAGGACGTCTATGCAGAACTTAAGATAGCGTTCAGCGGAAAGAAATCACTGGTCAGTTTAATTAACATTAAGGCGGCAATTGATACGATAGAGCTATCTGGAGGGATAGTAAATTTCTCAAGGGTTGCCAGGGTCGCCACAGAGAAGTTTGGAGGGCCAGCGAACTCAACGATACAAAATAATGACGATCTTAAGCGATATATTAATGCCCGCACGGCCAAGGATTCCTCGACTAAATCCTCAAATAAAAACTTAGGGAGTACCTCCAACGGTAGCATTAATACGATCAGTAGCTATCCAGCGTCGGATTTGGACCCTAAAACTAAGGCCGCTTTTGATCAGTTGACGCGGACCAATAAGATGTATGAGGAGCGCCATAAGTCGCAGTCTAAACAGATCGAAGAGCTTACAAAGGCCAACCCAGTCAATCTTGCTAACGCAATAGCCAAGGGTCCGGAGGGGGATGGGGCAAGTCTAGCAATTGAATACCAACAGCATGACTCACAAGAGCATCAAGCACTTCGTGAAGGTGTTAAATCATTACTCGATCTTGTGAATGTGATAGACAACCTGGATCTAGAGCATCGTGACGATAAAACCATGATGATCCTTTGCAGGCCAATGGGTGACCTTCCCGTTTTGAATCCTCACCAGTTCAAGGTGCTTTCTCAAATGGCTAGCGCTGGCGACAATGCTGGGGGCCTTGTATGAGTCGCCAAAAAGCTGAAGAAGCCTACCAAGCCTTTGTTCGATTTCTTAGTGCGCGAGACGCCGCAAAGGACTGGCCAACATGGGCAGACCGATCAGGGTGTTTTATGAGCCCTCAAAAAGTATGTGATGCTTTGGGTATTGGCACTTCCGCGTTAAGACAGAACTCGCGGATTAAAGAGGCACGAGAAACGAAAGAAAAAGAGCTGAGGCATCAAGGTATATTCTTAGTACCTGTAGCTGATTCCTCTGAATCCCCAGCAGGCTCTGTGACGGCGTTATCAGCCAGTCGAGACAAGTCACGGATCAAACAGCTTGAAGAGAAGAACGCTGAGCTGAGAGAGGAGAATGGAGTTCTCAAGGCGATGCTTCGCCAAGCCAATATGTTCGAGGATCATCTCCTACAGACTGGGCGAGCATTGCCGCTATGAGCAAGTCAGAGAATCATCAGAATGTCGCCGTTGAGGTCGAGGTACGGTCCATCCGGAGTCTAGGGAAAATCGGTGGTGCGATCTTTTACGGACTCACAGAAACTACCAAGCCATACACTGTTCATTTAACTTATAAGCGCCTCTCTGACTCTACAATGCTCCATCCAGGTCAGGTCTGGCATGTGTCTGGCCCGATTGAACGTAAGCCCGTACTGCGAGGTGAGTTCACTGTAAATGAAGATCAGCTATATGCAGAAGATGCTTATATGCTCAAGCCAAGTCAGCGCAATTTAGTCAACTGGATGATCAACAGTCCAGAGGTAAAAGGCGTTGGGCGAGTAAAAGCGCACCGATTGGATAATACCTTTGGGAAGGAACTGGTGGGCCTGCTTGAGACCTCTGATCTTGGGGCTCTTTCCGAAGTATTGACTAGGGAGTCAGCGACAAGTCTCTGCGATGCGTTTAATAAGGATGGAGTTAGAGGAACGATTACCTGGCTTGACTCTGTGTGCATGCACCCCGGATTGGCCCGGAAAGTTATGGATTTTTATGGAGACGAGTGCCAGCAAAAAATTATGGAGAATCCATACCGATTGGTTAGTTTTAATGCCCATTGGGAATCAGTTGATCGTTTTGCTGTAACAAAGATTGGAGTCCAGCCGGACTCTATCCATAGGCTTTGTGCTGCGGTTGATGAAGCTCTTTATTTGCGTAGTAAGCAAGGCAGTACCGCGGCAGAGGCGAAGTCTCTTATGCGAGTACTCTCTCAGAGGTTACTCAACGACAACCAGCTTTCAGCTCTAGCGCTCAATGTTGCTGCTAAGAATGGTCAGGTCGTTGGTTATGATGGACTGCTGGCATCCGCTGGTGCTTGGTTAATCGAGAAGTCAGTAGCCAGTTATATAGCAATGCTGGTCCGCAATTCAGAATCCAATACGCAGGCCTCTCTGCTAGATGCGCAGGCCTCCGCTTCACACTTAATCAGCGAGTTTGAAAAGGGCGAAGGCTATTCACTGACAACCGAGCAACGGATAGCCGTAACGGTATCCTCGGAAAATAATATAAGTCTTATACTGGGAGGCGCAGGAACGGGCAAAACGACGGTACTCAAGTGCCTCTACAGCCTGATTCGGGCAAGAGAGCCGTTTAGCCAAATATATCAGTTGGCCTTGAGCGGCAAGGCCGCACTGCGTATGACGGAGTCGACAGGACTAGAGGCGCGAACCATTGCAGGCTTTGTGAAACACACAAGTCCAGATGATATTCCACTAGGAAGCTGGGTGGTGATCGACGAGGCGAGTATGGTTGATGTCTTGTCTTTTCGTCGAGTGATTGCAACGCTGCCTTTGGGGTGTCGCCTAGTGATCGTTGGTGATCCCTATCAGCTCGCTCCCGTTGGCCCCGGAAAAGTTTTGCATTCTCTGGCAGGTCTTGATGGCGTCCCTCAAACGGAGCTTAAGACAGTGAAGCGTCAGTCTAGTGAATCGGGAATACCGGTGGTGGCTTACGCAATTAGGTATGGAGATTGGCCTGCCATCCCTTCGCAGACTTTGGAAGAGATCGATGGCATGCAAGGTGTCAGCTTTATTCAAGAGAAGAGAGACCCATTAGGCATAATCACGGACTTATACGGTAAGTTTCTCGAGCTGGGTGAGACTCAGATTATCGCTCCTCGAGTTGCTGATTGCGCTTACCTAAATACTGCCTGTCAGAATCGATACAACTCAAAGGGAAAAACAGTCTCTTGGCATAGCGATGTTAACCTTAGCGATAAAAAGCATTTCGGTGTATTCAGAGAAGGAGATCCTGTTCTTTGGAAAGTTAACGACTACGAGCGTGAGTTACGTAATGGGTCAATGGGGTTTGTCCGCGAAGTCTTTGAGGCTACTTCTGTGGATGCCGCGCTTTGCTCTATAGACTTTGGTGGAAATATTATTGAGGCAACCCAGTTAGACCTCATGGAGAACGTGGTGCTCGCTTATGCGATAACAGTCCACAAATCGCAGGGTAGTCAATGGGACCGAGTTATCATGCCAGTTATGCCTGGTGTAGGACTACTCGAACGCTCTATGCTTTATACGGCTATAACCCGATCTGTTAAACAAGCTACTTTGGTAGGAGACCAGTCCGCGGCTAAAAAAGCTGTTGGTAAACTGGCTGCTGATAGTCGTGTGGTTAATCTAGAGAAGCTATTGAAGAAAATCCTGAAAGATGTTGCGTGATTACCATCGGTATAATAGGTATAAGCCTTCGGTACATATACTGATTGATTGTATTTTTATAGCTTGGTAACTATCTGTTTTATATGCTGGTTATTTATCAACTCACTCACTCATCGATGATCGGTATAAATAAGGGGGCCATAGAGAAGTCTATGGGTTACTGCGGTCTCAAAGGAACCGGTATTTCCTGCGTTTAATCGTTCAATTATAGTTACAGCTTAAATCCGAGCCATTCTAGCCCGCTCTGAAATAGGGTCAGCTAGGGGTATCGCAGCCAAAAGATCTTTCGTATACAACTGCTGAGGATTAGCCCATAACATTTCGGTGTCTCCTTCCTCTACAACCACCCCATGTTGCATAATCACAACCCTGTCACAGATATAACGCACCACAGATAGATCGTGAGATATAAACATCATGGTCAAATTATGTCGCTCAACAAGATCAAGTATTAAATCTAATATTTGAGCTTGTATGGTCACATCAAGAGCTGAAACGGGTTCGTCAGCTATAATAAATTCAGGCTTGGTAGCAATTGCACGCCCAATAGCTATCCGTTGGCGCTGGCCACCAGAAAATTCGTGAGGATACTTTTTAAGCTGTCCCTGTGATAAACCAACGTCATCCATGAGTTGTTTTATCTGAGAGGCAATGGTCTTCTTGGTCGCTAATTTATGATACAGAAGCGGTTCAGACAAAGTCTCGAAAACAGTCATTCTGGGATTGAGAGATGCATAAGGATCTTGAAAAATCATTTGCATTTTTCTGCGCCAAGGAAAGAGCTCACTGGAACTTAACCCTGTTAAGGTTTTGCCTTCGAACTTGACTGAACCTTGTGTTGTAGGAGCAAGTTGTAAAATGGATCTTCCTAGGGTTGATTTACCTGATCCTGATTCACCTACGAGGCCTAAAATCTCTCCTCGAGGAATAGTTAAACTTACATTGTTGACCGCTTTGATATAGCGATCATCGTCGTTCTTACCTGATTCGTTTTTGAAGAAGGTTTTTAAATTACTAACCTCAACTAAAGGCTCATTACTTGTCACTCTATTCGGAAGAACCTTGGCTCCCTCTGGGATCGCATCGAGCAATTTCTTTGTGTAATCGTTACTAGAGTGGTAAAAGACAGCATCAGTGTCACCAGTTTCGCGAATAGTGCCCTCACACATGACAATTATTTTGTCAGCAATCCCCGCGACTACTCCTAGATCATGACTGATAAAGATTACAGCTACATTTCTAGTCTCTTGCAGTTTTTTTATTAGCTCAAGAATCTGAGCCTGAATTGTGACATCTAAAGCCGTAGTTGGTTCGTCACAGATTAATAATTTCGGTTCGGTAATTAATGCCATTGCAATCATTACACGCTGCCTCATTCCTCCAGAAAATTCGTGAGGGTAGCAATTGAAACGAGTATGAGGGTCGATGATGCCAACCTCATCAAGGAGTTTAACCGCTTTCTCCTTAGCCCTACTTCTGGTTTCAATTTTAGACTTGTCAGGATGATAAATTAAAGGTTCGATTAACTGTTCACCAATAGTCAAAAAGGGATTAAGTGATGTCATGGGGTCTTGAAAAATAACTGCAATATCGTTACATCTATGATGTCTCATTTCATCTGCAGTACAGGTTAAAAGATCCTTGCCATTAAAGAGTGCTGTTCCGCCTTCAATTTTTGCTGGAGGCTTTGGCAATAGATCAAGTAAGCTGTAACAAGTAACTGATTTACCTGATCCAGATTCACCTACGATAGCTAAAGTCTCTCCGCTATCTACTGAGAAAGATACGTCATCTACAGCCTTCACAACGCCATTGCGTGTATGAAAATATACCTTTAAACCGTCTACCTCGAGAATCGCCATTACTTATATCCTGTATTAATCTTTAGAGGTTCTTGGATCTAGAGCATCACGAAGCCCATCACCGAGGAAGTTAAGTGCAAATAGCGTCAAAGATAGCGCTAAGCCAGGGAATATGAGTAGCCAGGGGTATTCCTCCATGGTTTCTACTCCGTAATTGATTAGTAGACCCCAGGAGCTCTGGGGAGGCTGAATGCCGAGGCCTAAAAAGCTCAAGAAAGCTTCTAGTAACATTACACTTGGAATGGTGAGGGTAGTGTAGACAATCACGGGTCCAAGAGTATTTGGTATGATGTGGCGACGGATAATAGTCCACTGCGAAAGCCCCAAGGAGCTAGCCGCTTCGACAAACTCTTGATTTCTCAAAGCCATTACCTGGCTTCGCACAATTCGAGCCATAGTGAGCCATTCGACGGCACCGATAGCAAAAAATAGTAAAAGGATATTTCTACCAAATACCACCATCAACAAAATGATAAAGATCATGAAAGGAAGTGCATACAAAACATCTACAATACGCATCATTATCGCATCTAGGCGTCCGCCAAAGAAACCGGCTGTAGCTCCCCAAAGAATCCCGATTACTAGGGCCACTGCTGTGGCAATAAAACCAACCATCAATGATACGCGGCCTCCATACATTATCCTGGTTAGCATATCTCTGCCAAATATGTCAGTACCTAACCAGTGTTGTAATGAAGGCGCGGTTGCTCCCATATCTAAATTTTGTGCTTCATATCCGTAGGGGGCAATTATTGGAGTAAGCAAAGAAGTCACTATCAGGATGACGAGAAGACCCAGGCCTACTAATGCCAATCGATTTTTACTTAGTTTTATCCAGGCATCTTTCCAGAGAGAACTACCTTTGTCGGTCTCTATGCTATCCATTAGTTAGCTCCCTTAATTTCTTGTCGTAATTTAGGGTTTAACCAAATGGCCAGCATATCTGACAACAAATTGAACAAAATAATGAGTGTTGATAAGAAAATGGTCATTCCAAGGATTAGTGTGTAATCTCGATTGAAGGCTGCCTGAACATAAAAACGACCAAGACCGGGTATTTGGAAAATAGTTTCTACTACAAATGATCCTGAGAGTAATCCGGCGAATGCTGGCCCCAAGAACGCTACCACGGGTATTAATCCACCTCTTAGAGCATGTTTAACTATAATTATCGGCTCTCTTAACCCCTTAGCTCTAGCTGTCCGAATATAGTCTTGCGATAAAACCTCAAGCATGCCGCCTCTTGATAATCTTGCAATGTAGGCTGCGTATCCAGTTCCCAGTGTAATTGAAGGCAGAATCTTATCTCCTGGAATATCACCCCATCCCGATACTGGCAACCAATCGAGATAAATACCAAACACAAGAACGAGCAGCGGCCCTAATAAGAACGAAGGCATACAAATACCAATCATTGCTCCAGTCATGGGAATGTAGTCTTGGGCTGTGTTTGGTCGCATAGCAGCTCCAACGCCAGCGAAAATGCCGACGCTTAAAGCCACAAGCATTGCGTAAAAGGCAAGTTCTGCGGTAATTGGCAGCCCCGCGGCTATAAGCTCATTAACATTCCTGCCGGAATATTTAAATGATGGGCCAAAGTCTCCTTGAATTACATCACCTAGATAACTGAGGTATTGCTGCCATATTGGCTGATTAAGATTGTACTGCTCTTCTAGCGCTTTAATGACCTCGGGCGGCACAGCCTTGTCGGCTGAAAATGGCCCGCCGGGGGCTGAGTGAATCAAAAAGAAGGTAACGGTGATAACCATTAAGAGCACGGGTATAGCTTGTGCCAGTCGACCTAAAGCAAATCGGTACATTGATTTAATTCCTTTTAGTTGTCTTTACTGTCTTGGGCTAAGGTAAATATCTTTATACATTGCTTGATTCATAATATTGCCATCCAAGTTTTCTACCGACGAGTCAACAAGCTTTACGCTTGTGTATGTATATACGGGAATGATCGGCATGTCATCCAGAAGCATCGTTTCAGCTTGCTGAAAAACTGCGAGGCGTTCTTCGTGAGAAGATTGCGAAGGAGCGACTTCGAGAATCAAACGATCATATTCTTCGTTGCACCATCCGGTGCGGTTGTTGCCGCCGCCACATAAAAACATATCGAGGAAGTTATTAGGGTCTACATAGTCACCAATCCATCCGCCTCTGGAGATCTGGTAGTCTCCAGCACTCTCAGTGGCAAGATATACCTTCCACTCTTGATTTAGTAGTTTGATGTCGATATTTAAGTAATCTTTCCACATTTCTTGTAGAGCAACTGCAATCTTTCTATGACCTTCGTTAGTATTGTATAAAATTTCAATCGCAGGAAAACCCTCACCATTGGGATAACCCGCTTCGCTTAGCAAGTTTTTCGCGCCCTCCGGATCGAAAGCAAGAGTGCTTTTGGGGTAGTAACCCATAGTTCCTGGAGGTGTCATTGTGTAAGCAGGAATTTGACCGCCTTTAGTTATATTCTCTACTAATTTTTCTCTATCGATTGCCATTCCCAGTGCCCGACGAACTCTTCGATCTTGGAGCTGCGGTGTTTTAATGTTTAAACGATAAAAATAGGTTCCAAGGTAGGGCGCAATTTTGAGTTCAGTCAAATTTGATTTGCGATAAGTGCTTATTTTATCTGCCGGGACGTTCGAGGTTACATGAAGCTGACCAGCTCTAAACATGCGCTCTTCGGTGACAGTGTTCTCAACTGGTTTAAACACAATTCCATTTAGGGCAACGTTATCGTTATCCCAATAATGCAGATTGCGAGTCACAGTGATATGCCGATTAATTTTCCATTCGTCTAATTTAAAGGGACCATTGCTAACTAAGTTACCTTCATAGCTCCAACGAGTTCCGCGTTGGTCAGCATTCCCAAACTTTTCAATAGTGGCCTGATGAACTGGAAATAATGAATAGTGATCGAGAAGTTGAAGAAAATATGGAGTTGGATTTGTTAGGGTGACCTGCAGGGTTCTCTGATCTAAAGCTTTTACGCCAACGTCTCCAAAATCTTCGGTTTCACGATCATAGTATCGTTTTGAATTTTTAATGGGAAACAGCATGTAAGCATATTGATTGCCTAGGGCTGGTTGAAGTGCTCGCCACCAAGACCATACGTAGTCACTGGCGATGTGAGGGTCACCGTTTGACCAACGAGCATCATCACGTAATTTAAAGGTATAGACTCTGCCATCATCACTTATAGTCCATGATTCGGCTACCCCTGGTCGAGGCTCTAAGCTTTTTCTATCTTTAAGCACCAAGCCTTCCATTACAGAGGACATAATATGATGCTCAGGGACACCCGTAGCGATATGCGGGTCGAGACTTGCTGGTTCAGTACCGTTGCCCCAGTAAAGAATTCCAGTTCTATTGCCCAGAGATATATTGCTCTCACCACTACCGCAGCCGGTTAAGCTTATAAACAGCATTAACATCAAAAAACTAATAGTCTTATTAAAAATGGAAAAGGTTTGGTGGATTGATTGTTTTTCGGAATGAAAAATCATCTATGTACCCTTAAATAATGGCGCTTGGTTTCTTATCTGCCGAGCAGTGTAGACAAGGGCGAGACAGATGTGAAGAGGAAAGGACGGTTTATTATCAAGGGTCCATTTTGTACGTAGCTTCAGGTCACAATACTTAAAATTAAATCGATGATCTGTTGCACTTGATTGTCAAACCTCGGATAATCCCCGCGCTAGTTTGACGGTGGCCCTCTTTGGTTCCCTCGCAACGATTATCTGCAAACCCCGCCAGGCCCGGAAGGGAGCAACGGTAGTAGTGCCATCGTGTGCCGAGGTGTGGCTATTGAGGGTCGCCACCATTAGTTCTTCCAGCCCAGCCTTTATCTGCCTATAATACAACTTTGTTCGAACATAGAAGTTGATATGAGCTATCAAGTCCTTGCCAGAAAATGGCGCCCTAAATCGTTTTCCGAAATGGCCGGTCAGGAGCATGTCCTGCAAGCATTGATTAATGCTCTTGATAATGACCGTCTGCATCATGCATACCTATTTACAGGTACTCGAGGAGTAGGCAAGACCACTATCGGACGTATCCTGTCTAAGTGTTTGAATTGCGAGAAAGGCGTCTCTTCTGTGCCGTGCGGAGAGTGTAGCAGTTGCACAGAAATCGATGCGGGACGATTTATTGACCTTATTGAAGTAGATGCAGCATCTCGCACTGGTGTCGATGATATGCGAGATCTATTAGATAATGTTCAATATGCTCCCTCAAGAGGACGCTTCAAGATATACCTGATCGACGAAATACATATGTTGTCGAAGTCTAGTTTTGCAGCCTTGTTAAAGACGCTGGAAGAGCCTCCTCCCCATGTGAAATTTTTGTTTGCCACCACTGATCCCCAGAAACTACCAATCACTGTTTTATCAAGATGTTTGCAGTTTAATTTAAAAAATTTGAGTGCTGAGCGAATTACCGAACACTTGAAGTATGTTCTTGGTGAAGAGAAGGTTCCCTTTGAAGAAGCTGGGCTATGGTCTTTGGGTCGAGCAGCTGATGGAAGTATGCGTGATGCCCTGAGTTTGACCGACCAGGCTGTTGGCCATGGTGGGGGTAGTATCACTGAATCTGATGTTATCTCAATGCTCGGCACTATCGAACGACACTTTGTCGTGGACATTTGTATTGCTATGGCGAGTCAAAATGGGGAAAAGCTTTTGTCCTCAGTGGGTCAGATGGCTGAGCATTCACCAGATTATGATGCTGCCCTTGGCGATGTGTTGTCGATATGGCATCAGGTGGCGATTCTACAAACGGTACCAGAGGCTCTAGATCGCGGTATTAGTCATTTTGATGAACTCGCAAATTTAGCTGAAACTGTTTCTCGAGAAGATGTTCAATTGTTTTACCAAATTTGTTTGCTTGGGCGCAAAGACCTACCTTTAGCTCCAGAACAACGGGCCGGCTTTGAAATGGTAATGTTACGCGCTATGGCATTTAGGCCCACTGAGAACGGACGACCTGTTCCGCTGAAATCTCCTCCTCCCGAGGTGGAGCAACCTGCAAAAAAGCCTGAGCCTGCACCAACCGCCGATGTTTCACATCACTCGGCTGGGATAGCTTATAAAGATCCAAATGAGAGTCTCGATGCTGACGCAACGGTTGAAGAAAATAAGCTCAAGGAAACATTAGAAGCTCTTGATATTGATTTATTAAATGAAGAGCCTGCTGTCGAGATCACGAATGATGACAAGGTCGAACTTCTTGCTGACAATGTTACTGAATTAGATAAAAGCATAAGTGCCGACTCTCAAGTCTGTGAGGGCGTCAGTAAGGTGAGCTTGAACGAATTTCTTCCGTCCCATTGGATTGAAGTGCGACGACAGTTGAAAATCGGGGCCTCTCTTGGTGAAATAGCGAGTCACTGTCTGTTCACGGCTCGTGTCGATGACGTGTTGCAGTTTATAATAGATGATCAAGAAAATAGCCTTTTTGATGCTAGTCATCAAGAAAGTTTGGGGGTCGCTCTCAGTGACTATTTTGATCATCCCCTAACAGTATCTATTAATTCAGGGGTAGCAAAAGATGAGACTCCTAGAGCAGCCAATATAAGAGAAAATAATGAAAGAAAGGCTGCTGCTGTGGAGCGTTTGAATGCAGATCCGTCGGTAATGCAGTTTAAACAGTTATTTAATGGCGGACTCGATGAGCAGTCCGTCGAATCAATTGATTGAGGCAATAATGGATATCAATAATTTAATGAAACAAGCCCAGCAAATGCAGGAAAAGATGGCCAAAATGCAAGAAGAGGCATCCAATGCAGAGGTAACGGGTGAGTCTGGAGCAGGTATGGTACAAGTGGTAATGACAGGTAGGCATGATGTGAAAAAAGTGACTATCGATCCATCGTTGTTGACCGAGGAAAAAGATTTTTTGGAAGATTTACTCGCTGCAGCAGTTAACGATGCGGTTAGAAAGGTAGAATCGGAAACCAAATCAGCTATGAGCTCAATGACAGGCGGTATGGATCTGCCTCCTGGCTTTAAGATGCCGTTTTAAATCATTGTTTCAGTTCGAGGTTAGTCTGTGTACGGAAATTTAATTGATCAGTTGATTGATGCATTAAGGTGCTTGCCTGGGGTTGGCGCTAAATCTGCTCAGCGTATGGCACTTCAGCTACTTGAGCACGATAAGGCTGGTGCTGCGCATTTATCAGCGGTTATCAACGAAGCTGTTGATAAAGTTGGTCGATGTGAGCAATGTAGAACATTAACCGAGCATGCTATTTGTGGTATTTGTAGTAATAGTGCGCGGCTTTCTAGCGAGGTTTGTGTGGTGGAAAACCCTGCTGACCTATACGCCATTGAGCAAGCAGGTAGTTTTCGCGGAAAATACTTTGTTCTTTTGGGCCACTTGTCGCCCATTGATGGAATTGGCCCAGAGCAACTTGGAATTGATGAGTTAATGAAGCGGCTTAGAACCGACCAGGTTAAGGAACTGATTCTTGCTACAAATTTAACTGTGGAGGGAGAAGCAACTGCTCATTTTATCGCGGATAAAGCTAAATCGCTTGGTGTGGCTGTTTCTCGAATTGCTTATGGTGTACCTATGGGTGGAGAGTTGGAGTATGTGGATGGTGGAACTCTCAACCTGGCATTACAAAGCAGAAAGGTAATCTAGTTGTATCATTGGGTAGATTCCGACCAGGCACTAAAAGAGATGCTCAGTCATTTAGTGGGCTGTCATTTGCTTGCAGTGGATACCGAGTTTATTCGTACAAACACCTTTCACCCCAAAATTGCGCTAGTGCAGATTTCTGATGGGCATCAATGTTGGCTTGTTGATGTATTGGCATTCCAGTCTTTTGAAAATCTTAAAGAATTGTTGGAGGCGCCTCATAGGCAGCTAATATTTCATGCATGCGCCGAGGATCTGGAGGTCCTCGAATATGCTCTCGGCATTAAGACGTCAACAATTTTTGATACGCAGATTGCGGCTGGAATAACCAATATTGGCTATTCTATGGGATATGCTCGACTAGTTGCGCAGATGTTTGATGTGGAGCTTGGTAAACAGGAGACCCGGTCTGATTGGCTCGCTAGGCCATTGACCGATAAACAAAAGCAATACGCAGCAGACGATGTTTTTTATTTACACAAAATGCACTCATTGCTTGTTAAAGAATTAGAAGAGCAAAATCGCAGTGATTGGTTTGACGAAGAGACCATAGCCTTGCATGAGATGGTTTCTAGTCGAAAAAATACTGATGAATACTATGCCAGAGTCAAAGGAGCCTGGAAGCTTGGCGAAAAATCTCTACGTGTATTAAAACGTCTTTGCAATTGGCGTGAGATGAGGGCACGGCAGAGAGACAAACCAAGAGGTCATGTGGTTAAAGATGGTGTTTTATTAGAGTTAGCTCGACGAATGCCAACGACACTCGCTAACTTTAATGGGATTAATGATTTACATCCTGGACAGATAAAGCGATATGGTTTGGAATTATTGAGTGAAATTCAGATGGCAGGGGCAGATGAAATGGTAAGTCCGCTGCCTGAGCCATTAAATAAAGCTAATGCTAGTGTGTTGAAGGTCATGAGAAATTGTTTAGGTGATATGGCTGAAGAATTAAGTATCCCCCA
>Ga0206131_10005131_pt1 | contig 13986 bp, 10 predicted proteins | sample Helgoland_Spring_FD_148636 | JGI IMG/M metagenome (GOLD analysis project Ga0206131, IMG submission 148636) | Pelagic subsurface seawater microbial communities from Kabeltonne, Helgoland, North Sea - Helgoland_Spring_Bloom_20160517_1 | ecosystem: Environmental > Aquatic > Marine > Epipelagic ...
CAGAAACCTATAACAAGACAACATCTTTAACGGTCTACGGTACTTCTGGTTCGAGCCACCTGGCCACTATTTATTATGTAAAGACGGCAGAAGCTACAGCTGATGTGCCATTCAACAAATGGCAGACCTATGTTTACATTGATGATCAGGCGGTTGACTCTGCATTGATCCAGGCGTCAGATACTGCTGGCGACCAATACTTTGTCAACAAGTATGGCGAAGTTAAAACTCAGTCTGAGCTTTTGGAGTTACAGAAAACCAGTGCCGAGAGTGAGAAGTATCTGGTAACTTTGGGTACTCTGTATAAGAAGTATTCGTTTGATAATCTTTCGACGCCAACAGACTCGCAGCCAGCCAGTGTTAATTTTGCTGTTGCTGAAGACTCTGTCTACATTGATGATCTCAATCTTACAAACAATAGTGACGGTATTAATTTTACTGATGGCGCGATGTCCAGAGCCGCACTATCAAATATGTTTAGTCTGAGTATTGATGACTCTCCAGCGAAAAGTATAGGCTTGGAGCACCTCGCGGGCTCGTCGCAAAAGTTGTCGGGCTCAGAAATTGCCTTTGAGCTTACTAATGTTATCAATGATCGATTTGGTGATGGCAAGTCATTTGACTTTACAGCGGCTGCGTCACATAACTTTAAATTTACCAGGATAACGAGCGGTGGTGTAGAAACCACGACTACCCTTGATATCCCAACAATCTTGAGTGATCACAGCCCCACGGACTTCGTTAACAACCAGGTTTCCGCAGAGCCATTAGCATATGCAATGGATGTGGCTTTAAAAGCCGACGGTTTTACTGATATTTCCGTATCCTATGACGCGGCAAGTCAGGGCTTTAGATTTTTGCAGGATAATGGTGGCACAGATTCCCTATACCTGAGTTCAGGAGCTGCTGGGACGGACACTAATGCTGTATTTGGTTTGCCGCCACAGACAGCAGAGGCTGACGGCACCATTATATCCCATGGCATATTGCTACCTGCCCTCGATACTGACGCTTCAGATGTTCTACTAAAAAATGTACGCCCCAATGGCACGTCATTTACCGCAGCGACTAATCAGCGTTATGGTATTTCAGTGAGCTATACAGAGGGTAAATTTATTGTTGCATCTGGTACTACTGGTGATGAATCAAGCCTGTCGATTACCAATGTTTCCGATATGGCCCAAACCCTTTTGGGGATGGAAGCGGAAGGCCATTTAGTAGAGGCGGAAACCTCACAGATTAATAATCTGCCTGCGGTTCGTGGTCAGCTGTCTTCTCCCGCTGTGGTAACGGGTAATCAGATGGGTGTTGACCCTCGCAAGTCATTTTTGGTCAACACTGATAATCAGAATGTGACTGTGATCGTTGATGGTATCTCTGCGCAGATCCAGCTGACTGAAGGTCAGTATTCGATAGGCACATTCACCGAGCATTTGCAGTCGAAAATCAATTTGATGGCTGATGCCTTAGGGCGAAGTGTCTCTGGTGTAACTGTAGGCTTTGATGAAGGCGCAGAATCTCTTGTCATTACTGGAGCCACTGCATCTGACACTTCATTTATTCAGGTAGCAGGGCATGCTGACTGGGGTCTGGAAGATATCGATGCAGGTTTTGGTAAAACATCATCTTATATTGAGTTAGTTCCAGACACCTCTGGTACCAGTGAAGTCTATGTTACTCAGGACAACGCAGGTAACTGGATTGAGACTACAGATAAAGCAGATTTTGATGATGAAGATATTCCTTACTGGACTCCCATCTTCCTGGACAAGGGCGAGCTGACATTTGATACCAGTGGTACTTTGGTATCACCAATTGGCGGAGCTAAGTTGGAGAGTGACAACATTACTGGTGGCTCAATCAATCTGGCATACAACAACAGTACCCAGTTTAACAGCCCATTTGCGGTCTTGAGTCAGGCACAGAACGGTGCTCCGGAAGGGGACTTGGTCGGTGTAAATATCGGCGATGACGGTCTGGTGGTTGCCAGTTACTCCAATGGTTCGCAGAAGTCTCTGGGTAAAATTATTCTGGCTAACTTCGCCACTCCTAAAGGTCTGCGTCAGGTAGGTGATACCAGCTACTCGGCAACCTCCGGTTCTGGTGATCCAACATTGGGTGAACCAGGTGCTGCAGGTTTCGGAACCATTCGAGCTGGTGCGCGGGAGCGCTCCAACGTGGATCTGACTGCTGAACTGGTTGATCTGATTACCGCCCAGCGAAACTTCCAGGCTAACGCCAAAGCAATTGAGACAAGCTCCTCGCTAACTCAAACTATTATTAATATCCGCGGTTAATAAACAGGATTACAACAGAGAACTGATATGGACAGATTAGCATTTACAGCTCTTGCCGCAGTGCAGGGTAATGCGAAAGTTAGAGCGCAGGTTACCAATGCTCTGGCCAATGTCTCGACAGTTGGCTTTAAAGAGAGCCTCCAGGTGGCAGTGGATACGGTGAAAATTGATGGCGCTGGTTATGACACGCGCTTTCAACCAACGGTGCATACCAGGGATGTGATTAATTTAAAGCCAGGGGCTGTGGCTATGACTGGCAACCCTATGGATGTGTCTATGAATGACCAGACTGTTCTGGGTGTTCAGGCCAACAATGGAGAAATTGGCTTTACTCGCCGCGGTGATCTGCGTGTTTCGGCTACCGGTGTGGTTGAAAATGCTGCCGGCCAGCTGGTGCTGGGTGAGGCCGGACCTCTAACAGTGCCTCCCGGTCAGCTAGTCACTATCAGCCCGGATGGAACTATGTTTGCCTCATCACCCACAGAGCCGGAAGCTCCGGCAGTATTGATTGGCAAGCTGATGTTGCGCGATGCCAGTGAGACCAATTTGATCAGGCGCGAGGACGGTTTGTTTGAACCTCTGGAGCTTGAATATAGAGGGACAGATTTTCCCTCTGGCCCCAACGCTGCGTCAGTTCAAAGCGGCGTTCTTGAAGGCAGCAATGTCAACCCTGTTGAAGCCATGATCAAGATGATGGATTTCAGTCGCTCTTTTGAAGCACAGATAAAAATGATTAAAGAAGCTCGGTCTATTGATGAAACCGGGTCAACCATGATGAGACTTCCTTAGGCCCCCGGGCATAAGTGAATAACATTTGAGGATATAGATAATGGATGCATCACTTTGGATTGCCAAGACTGGATTAACCGCGCAGCAAACACGCATGCAGGTTATTTCCAACAATCTGGCTAACGTCAACACCACAGGTTTTAAGAAAGACCGTGCGGTTTTTGAAGATCTGCTGTACCAGAACATTGTCCCCGCTGGCGGACAGGCTGATGCGCAGACAGAGACCCCCACAGGTCTGATGCTGGGTACAGGTACCAGAGTACTGGCGACGGAAAAAATGCATGCCCAGGGTAATATTATTACCACTGAGAATGCGCTGGATGTGGCTGTGACCGGCGAGGGCTTTCTGTCCGTGCAGCAGGCCGATGGCTCTATTGCCTATACCAGAGATGGTTCTTTAAAACTGTCATCGGAAGGTCAGTTAGTGACTGCCGGTGGCGAGCCAATTATCCCGGCGATCAATATCCCCCAGAATACCGCGAGCATTACCATTGGACGTGATGGCACAGTCACTGCCGAGCTTGCCAATAGCGGTGGCGCTGTTCAGGTAGGTCAGCTGCAGCTGTCGAGATTTGTTAATAACGCAGGTCTGCAGCCCATAGGTCGCAATCTGATGTTGCCGAGCAATGCCAGTGGCGATGCCATTATCAGCATCCCTGGTGAAAATGGTGCTGGCATGTTGATGCAGGGTTCTCTTGAGGCCTCCAATGTCAATGTGGTGGAAGAGATGGTCAATATGATCGAAACCCAGCGCGCCTACGAGGTGAACTCAAAGGCCATTTCCGCGGCTGACGGTATGTTGCGCTTCTTGAACAATAACCTGTAGGACAAGCTGATGAACCTGATTCGTTTAGTAAAGATTGTTTTCCTGGGTAGTGTTTTAAGTGCCTGTGCTGCCCAGCCAGTGATGATGCCAACGGCAGAGTTTTCACCGGTGCAGCCGATTCCGGCAAAAGCGCCAGTGCAGCCAACTGGTTCCATTTTTGCCAATGGACGAGACCTGTTTGGCGATCTGCGCAGTTATCAGGCGGCCGATATTCAGGTGGGCGATCTAATTACAGTACTGCTCAATGAAACCACTCAGGCGTCGCGTACCTCTGGTCTCAGCACCAGTCGCGAGACTGAAAATGATGTGATTGGCCCGGACCAGTTAAATTCCATTGTCGATAATCTTGGCTTTGGTGCCACCTTTATGACCAATGCAGAGACCGATGGCTCGGCGATTAGCAGCGAGGGTAGCGGCACTGCTGGACAGACGGCTTCATTGACCGGGTCCATTTCAGCCATGGTTGTAGAAGTACTGGCCAATGGCAATCTAATCATTGTCGGCGAGAAACAGCTGGCACTCACAGAAGGCACAGAGTTTATTCAGGTTAAGGGCATTATCCGCCCAGCGGATATTCAGCCAGACAATACTATTTTATCTCAGCGAATTGCCCATGCGCAGATTTCTTATCGCGGTACAGGCCAGTTGGCGAGAGCCTCTAATACATCTTGGGGCACTGGATTGCTCTATAAATTCTGGCCGTTTTAAGCGGTTTCAGGGGATAGGAACATGATTAAAATTAAAGCATTTATTGTACTGATTGCACTGCTGGTCTCTGGGGCTACCAGTGCGGACAGGATCAAAGACCTGGCTGATGTTGCCGGCGTGCGCTCCAACAAATTGGTCGGCTTTGGATTGGTAGTGGGCCTGCAGGGCTCTGGTGATGGCAAAGATTTGCCGATTACTGCCCAGGCATTAAAAACCATGCTTTCAGGTCTGGGAGTCAGTGTTGATGGACCGGTGAGTGATTTTGATCTTGGTGATCAGATGGCCGATCTGGCGGCGCAGAATGCCAAGAAAGAAATGAAAGTCGAAAATGTAGCCGCGGTTATGGTGACCGCAGAGCTGCCACCATTTGCCAAGCCAGGTCAGCGCATTGATATCAATGTCTCTGCCATTGGTGTGGCCGAGTCTCTGCGCGGCGGCAGCTTGATTATGACCCAGCTGCGCGGTGTTGATGGACAGACCTATGCCCTGGCTCAGGGAGCCATGACAGTCACTGGGATCAATACAGATGCCGCTGGCAGCAGTATTCAGATTGGTGTGCCTACATCTGGCCGAATTCCCAATGGCGCCACCGTCGAGCGCATGGTCGAAACGCCCTTTGATACTGCCGACCATATAGTACTCAATGTTCGGGACAATGATTTCTCAACTTCAAATGCCATTGCCGAAGCGATTAATCTGGCCTTTGGCGCTGGTGTCGCCCGCGCCCTCGATGGCGTTTCGGTTGCGGTCAGTGCGCCTGCAGACAGCTCCCAGCGTGTCACCTTTATGAGCATGATTGAAAATCTCGATGTCACTCCAGGTGAGCCGCCGGCTCGCGTTGTGATTAATTCCAGAACTGGCACTGCAGTGATTAACCGCAGCGTTAAAGTGACCGCTGTTGCGGTCACCCACGGCACTATTTCTGTAAGTATTTCGGCGACCAATGAAGTCAGCCAGCCCGACCCCTTTAGTCAGGGCGTGACCGCAGAGGTACAGAATGCCGACATCATGGTCGTTGAACCCAAAAACCCTATGTTTCTTTTTCAGCCTGGCGTGGATCTGCGAGAGATCGTTGATGCCGTCAATCAGGTTGGAGCCTCTCCCTCATCGTTGATCGCGATTCTGGAAGCTTTAAAAAGCTCCGGCAGTCTGCGCGCTGAGCTGGTGGTGATCTAAATGTCAGACCTTAACCTGTCAGCTAAAAGTTATCTTGATTTCGCCGGTCTCGGCGAGCTGCGCTCGCGCGCCAAGACTAACGATCAAAGTGCTGCGCAGGAAGTGGGTCGTCAGTTTGAAGCTATGTTTGTGCAGATGGTGTTTAAGTCTGTGCGCGAAGCCAATGTGCCCTTAAAGAGTGATCTGATGGGATCTTCCAGTGTGGACACGTTTGAGCAGATGTACCATCAGGAGCTATCCCAGGTTATGGCCCAGAAAGGGGTTTTCGGTCTGGGTGACTGGCTGTCTGAACAGGTACAGAAGCAAACCAATACAACCAAGGCGATGGATGCATACAAGCAGCTGTATGGACAGACCTCAAGCCCATCAATGGCTCTTGACCCTGCCGCCGAGAAGCGCTCTTTTTCCATACAGGATAAGCCAGCCACAGGGATTGAATTATGAGTGATATTTTATCCATTGGTGCTGGTGCCACCCAGCTGTATCGACAGTCGCTGGCCACGGTCAGTAACAATATTGCCAACCTTAATACCGAGGGTTACTCACGTCAGGTGGCGAGCTCTGCCGAGGGCATGCCGAGCCAGCAGGGTACAGTGTTTATTGGTACAGGTGCGCGCTTGCAGGGTATTAGTCGCGCCTATGACGAGTTTATTGAAAGTGGTCTGCGCAATAGCAGCAGTGACCTTTCGACCCAGGAACCCATGATCCAGTACGCCAATCGAATTGTCGATATTATGGGTTCACAGGCTTCCGGATTATCTACAGCTCTGGACCAGTTTTTTGCTACGGCCAGTGACCTTAGCGCCGACCCGGCATCCAGTATTCAGCGCCAGCTTTTTGTCCGCGACGCTGATGCTCTGGCCTCTCGATTCCGCGAGATATCCGGGCATCTGGGAGCTGTGGAGCAGGAAGCTCGTTCGAATATTGAGCTTCAGGTAAGCACGCTTAATTCTTTGTCGGCGCAGCTGGTAGCGGTTAATTCCCAGCTGAGCGGAAAAATCACAATTGATAAACAGCCAGCGGGCCTACTTGATCAGCGCGATCAGATTCTTCGGGATATGGCTGATATCAGCAAAATCCATGTCACTGAAGCCACCAGTGGTGAAGTGGCGGTGCGGCTGGGCAGCAGCTCAGGCTCTCTGATTGTGGATGGCAAGCAATCTGTAGATCTGGGTGCAAGATTTGATGGCAATGATCCGGGCCGCGTCGACATAATGGTAGACCCCTACGGTGATATCCGCGCAGCTAGTACTGTGAGCAGCGGTATTTTAGGCGGTTTGATTAATTTCCGTAGTCAGACTCTGGGTCCGGCGATGGATAATTTTGATTACCTCGCCCAGACACTTGTGGCAGAGGTTAATGAGATTCACAGTGCCGGTCTTGACCTTCGCGGTCAGCGCGGCACCGATCTATTCCAGATTGATTCGGTGTTTGATATCAGTTCTCCCACCGTGAATGCTGATATTGATATCGAGATTGAAGTGGTAGACCCCGAGGCCTTTAAATTCTCACCGTTCCAGATTCGCTGGATGTCTGAGGATAGCGTCTGGCGCATTGAGGATGGCAAAACAGGCGCAGTGACCTTTGCCCAGCCCGATGCCAATGGCTTTACCCATGCAGGTCTGCAGCTGAATTCAACCGGCAGACTCAACGATGGTGATACTTTTTATATAGAGCCTCGCCAGCGTCCAGCGGCGGGCTTTAGATTGATCCAAACTGATCCCGAGGCTATAGCTGCCGCTGAGCGACTGCGCGTCACGGCCAGTGAAGCCAATATCAGTGAATCCAAAGTCTCTCTCAGCTATGGCCAGGAAACAGCTTTCCAAGGCTTTGAGCAGGGCATAGGTATCCTTAGTCTGGGCAATAACTCAAGTACCGCCGCAGGTATAGAAGTGACTGCCAGCAATCTGGCACCAGCCTTTGTGATTCCCCGCGGCGCTGACAACGTTGCCCTGATGATGGAAGTTCCCCAGGACAGTGGTCTGCGTATGCAGGTTATGACTAGCGAGGGTGTCCATGTTATGGGGCACGGCATAGATACAGCGACCCAAGATGCGCTGATGTCCGGGGACAGTGGATTTAACAGCAGTAGCAGTTACAGCAGCACCTATCTAAATGCCACAGGCACAGATGCCTATCAGGATTTGGATATGACCTATGGCTTTTTAGCCAGTCGGGTTGAGCGGCAGGACTGGATACCCAGTGCTGACGGCAATGGCATGCAAGAGCAGACGACCATTATTAATGCCAGAATCGAGACTGCACCTGTGCGCCTGCAGGAGAATACATCTGGCATCAGCGTCGATCTTATTGCTGCTGACAGTCTGGTGTTAAATGGTCATTCAATGACCGCCCTGAGTCTGGCCGCTAGTGAAGAGAGTTCGGCAGCGACTATGGCGGCCTGGCTAAATAGTGCCAGTGGTGACACTGGAGTTACTGCAGTAGCAAGCAATATTATTACTGTTGCTGAGGAGGATATTGATCTTCTGCAGCAGGTGAGAATCAACAATGTGTTGATTGGCGGCGGAGCTTTCCCTGCCAGCATTGATGCTCTGTCGGCGGCGATTAATGCAGAGTCAGCCAGCACTAATGTGTCGGCCTACGTCAGCCGTGATGGTGGCCTGATTCTGGCCAATTCTACTGGCCATGAGGGCGAGAGTATTACCCTGGGTAATCCAGATGGTTCGTCAGCGACCAATGCTCTGGGCCAGTCCAATCAGACGTATGCAGGTATTCTGGCGCTGCAGAGCACGGATAAAGTTCGCTTTACCTTTGGTGCCAACGGCGAGCCAGCCGACCTTGCGGTACTGGGTCTGCGCACTGGTATTTATATAAACGGTGCAGCCAATGAAGATCTGGCTGTATTTGTCACTGGAGCGGGCAGCGCCAATATTGCGGCTGGTTTTAATAAACCCCAGCTGGCAGATTCCAGCCAGGACGAATCACCGTTTAGTGTTGATTTTATATCGGCGACGGAATACAGCATTACAGATACAGCCACTGGCACAGTGATGGCAACCAGAGATTATGTTGCTGGTGATGCCATTAACTACCAGAGCCTGACATTGTCCTTTGATAGCGAACCTAAAACCGGCGACCGTTTTGTTGTCGATGGCAATCAGGGTGGTGTCGGTGACAATGGCAATATGCTACTGATGGTGGCATTGCAGGACAAGCCCGTTCTTGAAGGTGGGCGCACTATTGGTGATGGCTATATTGATCTGGTCAGCACTGTTGGCAATAAGGCGACACTGGGCAAAATTTCTCAGGAGGCTCTGCAGGTGGTCTATGACCAGGCAGTGGAATCCAGAGATCAGGTGTCCGGTGTGAGTCTGGATCAGGAAGCTGCAGATTTGATTCGCTTGCAGCAGGCTTACCAGGCGTCTGCACAGATAATTCAGATGTCATCAAAGATTTTTGATTCCATATTAGGCATTCGTTAAGGCACTTACTCATGAAGATTTCAACCGGACAGATATTTGATCGAGCTGTGACTCAAATGAGTACTCAGCAGAGCAAAGTTGCAGAAATGCAGGCTCAGCTTGCCTCCGGCAAACAGATTTTGCAGACCAGTGACGACCCGGATAAAGCGGGACTCATCCAGCGCCTGAATACCGCCTACAATCGCCAGGAAACCTACGAGAGCAGTCTGGATAGTATTGAGGACCGCCTTGGTGCAGAGGAATCTGCCCTGACCGCGACAGACAACATTCTCCAGCGCATCCGCGAACTTGCCGTGCGCGCCAGCTCTGACACTCTGTCAGCTCCAGATCGTGAGATTTTGTCCATAGAGGTGTCGACCCTGAAAGATGGTTTGCTGGCTCTGGCCAATACCACAGATGTGCAGGGCAACTATGTATTTGCCGGCTCTGCTGTTCGTACAGTTCCATTTGCCAACGATGAGTCGGGCAATATCGCCTATCAGGGCGATGATAATTACGTGGCTGTCGATGTCTCTGAGCAGCGACGCTTAAATATGAACCGGCCAGGCAATGAGGTATTTGCCAGCCTTGTTCGTCAGGAAAGCGATGGCAGTGCCCAGAGGATAGGTTTCTTCGCTGTTATTGAAGACTTTAGTACGGCACTAAAAAATAATGACACTGGCAATATCCAGCGCAGTCTTACTGAGGTCGACAAGCTGTCAGCTACAGTTTCTTTGTCTCTGGCTGATGTGGGTAGTCGCTTGAGTGTGGCTGACTCCCAAAGAGATATATTGGCCGACGCCAAGCTCAGGTACAAAGCACTGCTGTCCAACACTGAAGATCTGGACTATGCCAGCGCGGTGACTCAGCTGTCAGCGGAGCTTTTGTCTCTGGAGGCGGCACAGAGCAGTTTTGCCAAAATTTCCCAGTTGAGTCTGTTCAACTATATTCGTTAACCAGGGGTTGATCGATGGCTGATGCCAGTAGTGTTTCTTCGCAGGTACTAACCACCTTGGGTGTGGGCTCGGGTTTGGATGTTTTCAAACTGGCCAAGGACTTGACCGATGTGGAAAAAGTGCCCAAGCAAGAGGCCATCCAAAATAGTATTGATGCCACTGAGGCGTCAATCTCGGGTTATGGTTTGGTCAGCTATCAGGTCGATTTATTACAACAGGCCTTTGAAAATCTAAATGATTCCGATGAGCTTGCCACAAGCACGGGAACATCGTCTGATACCAGTGCGATTAGCCTAACCTCTATTGATGGCTCGGCAGAGACCGGTGCTTACGATATTACTGTCACTAGATTGGCGCAAGAACAGCGTATGATCTCTGATGAGTACGCCAGTACAACGGCGAGCTTAAATGCGAGCTCATTTGATATTTCTATTACGGTAGGCAATGCCTCAACCACGACCACGGCGGTGACAGTGTCGACGCCGACACCGGCCGGAGTTGTCTCCGCAATCAATGCCGCAAACACCGGGGTCACCGCATCATTAGTAGATACTGGCACCAATGGCAGTAACTACCGCATTATCCTCTCCGGCGATACCGGCACTGAGGGCGCCTTCACTGTAACTTCATCGCCAGATCTCGGTTTTGGTGACAGCGGCAATACTTTGCAGGCGGCGCAAGATGCAGCCATCAACTTTGATGGTCTTACCGTGACCCGCGCCAGCAATGAAATTAATGATGTGATTGAAGGGGCGACATTTTTATTGACTGAGACCACTAGCTCAGCCGTACGCTTAAATATTACCAGTGATAAAAGCACCCTAAAAACCAACCTGCAAACTATGATCACAACTTATAATGATCTCAATACAATGTTCGGTGAGCTGACTGCCTCGGGGTCAGAGGCAGAATTGGGAGGTGCACTGGCTGATGATACCTCTTTAGTGCGTTATCTTAGAACTCAAATTCGTTCTGCGGTGTTTGCTGATTCATCGACCACCTCTGGCGATATCAATGCGTTGCGTGATTTGGGTATAAGCATTGATAGAACTGGGGATCTAACCTTTGATGAAACCGCCTATGATAGCCTTATTAACTCTAGCTATGACGATGTAGTGATGATGCTATCCGCCAACACCAGCAATCAAAGTCTCTATGGCACAGCTGACAGGGGTTTGGCTCAGGATATTGCTACCAAGCTTGAGGGCTTTAGTGAAAGCACCGGCGTATTGACCACCAGAACATCTAGCGCCGAGGAGGAGTTGGACGATTTTAAAGAGGAGCTGGTGAAGCTTGAGGCGAGGATGGAAAATGTGTACCAGCGCTACCTCACCCAATTTACCGCGATGGAGACATTGATGGCAAGTATGGATACTACCAAAGATTATCTTGAAGGTCAGCTAGAGCAGTTGTCAAAAGCCTATGATAACTAAGTTAGAAGCTAATTTTTTACAGGCAAAAAAAACCCGATAACTGACTATCGGGTTTTGATGAGCTAACCCAGCTCAGGGGTGTTACAGGTGTTTATTTCAGCAGTGCTAATACAGTCTGTGCCTGCTGGTTAGCCTGTGCCAACATGGCAGTACCCGCTTGCGCGATAATTTGGGTTTTCGCTAAGGCAGTACTTTCCGCGGCATAATCAGCATCCTGAATACGGCTAAGGGCAGATTGAGTATTCATTGATACATTGCTCAGATTATCAACAGTGTGCTCGAGCCTGTTAATTGCCGCACCATAGGTAGCGCGCTGAGTGTTCAATGCTACGATCGCGACATCAACATCGAGAACTGCAGCAGCGGCGTTGGTTATGTCCGTAACGTCTCCAGTTAGACCCAAGTCGCCATCGTCTGATAGGTCACCAAAGTCAACAGTCATCGTCTGGGCGGTATCGCCAATCTGATATGTTACTGTACCGCTCGATCCGGCAGAATCGTCTATTAAATTGGTACCATTCCACTCGGTATTGTCGCCAACTCGGCCAATTTCAGTGATCAGCTGCTGATATTCGAGATCCAACTGGCCTCTGTCTGCGTCGGTTACTGTGCCGTTTGCAGCCTGCACAGCTAACTCGCGCATGCGCTGAAGCATATCACCGATTTCAATTGAAGCGCCGTCGGCAGTTTGAATCATTGAAATAGCATCGTTGGCATTTTTAACTGCCATATCCAAACCTCTCACCTGCGCGGTCATAGTATTTCCCATCGCCATACCCGCGGCATCATCCGCTGAAGAGTTGATGCGCAGACCAGTGGATAATCTCTCCAAAGCCTGGGTAGAGGCGCGTTCGTTTTGAGCCATTGCATTTGCCGTTAAAGTTGCGGCAACGTTTGTGTTAATAACAGCCATCTTTAAATTCCTCTTATTTGATTAACATTTATGATTAACGTTGCCAGAAATTGCTTGCTGGATTCCACGTTAACTAAAGTATCGACAGCATTTCTAGAGACTTTAGGGAAAGTGGCAGTTTTTTGCCGAATTTTGGCAAATTTTTGCCGGTGTGGTAGATGTTTGTGGTGCTGATGCCCAAATAAAGCAGGATTTATACTGACTTTTGCCCCACGGCCAAGGCATAAAAAAACCCGGCACTTAGGCCGGGTTTGATCGGTAATGGAATATTCCGGTGCGGAATAACTCCTTTACTTAAGCAGTGCTAAAACACTCTGTGCTTGCTGGTTAGCCTGCGCTAGCATTGCTGTACCTGCTTGGGCCACAATTTGAGTTCGAGAGAGTTCCGTGGTCTCGGCAGCATAATCAGCATCCTGAATACGGCTAAGAGCGGCCTGGGTATTCATTGATACATTGCTCAGGTTATCAACAGTGTGCTCAAGCCTGTTAATTGCCGCACCATAGGTAGCGCGCTGAGTGTTCAATGCTACGATCGCGACATCAACATCGAGAATTGCAGCAGCGGCGTTGGTCATGTCCGTAATGTCTCCAGTTAGACCCAAGTCGCCATCGTCTGATAAGTCACCAAAGTCAACAGTCATCGTCTGGGCGGTATCGCCAATCTGATATGTTACTGTACCGCTAGATCCGGCAGAATCGTCTATTAAATTGGTACCATTCCACTCGGTATTGTCGCCAACTCGGCCAATTTCAGTGATCAGCTGCTGATATTCGAGATCCAGCTGGCCTCTGTCTGCGTCGGTTACTGTGCCGTTTGCAGCCTGCACAGCTAACTCGCGCATGCGCTGAAGCATATCACCGATTTCAATTGAAGCGCCGTCGGCAGTTTGAATCATTGCAATAGCATCATTGGCATTTTTAACTGCCATATCCAAACCTCTCACCTGCGCGGTCATAGTATTTGCCATTGCCATTCCTGCGGCATCATCCGCTGCGGAATTGATTTTCAGACCAGTGGATAACCTCTCCATCGCCTGAGTGGCGGCGCGATCGTTTCTTGAAAGAGCATTTGCCGTTAAAGTTGCGGCAATATTTGTATTGATAACAGCCATTTTAATTTCCTCACCTGTAAATTTAGACTTAAGTTAAACAAATCAACCGTTCTTGATCTGCCTATGGACTATTTATCGACAGAGTTCAGGAAAACTTAAGTTTTTTATTAGGAAATGGCAGAAGGGAGGGACGGCTTTTAATCGGGGTGTTAAAAAACAAAGAACCCCTGGCTGAAGAGGTTCTTTGTGGCATGCATAACTTAGCGATGGGCTAGTAACTTGTAACCCAGGGCGATTATTATCTGGTCATTAGCCTTTTAAGAGCGCTAGAACAGATTGGTTCTGTTGGTTAGCCTGCGTCAGCATAGCTGTACCTGCCTGCTGAATTATCTGCGTGCGAGCTAGCTCTGTTGT
>Ga0206131_10005136_pt1 | contig 13981 bp, 10 predicted proteins | sample Helgoland_Spring_FD_148636 | JGI IMG/M metagenome (GOLD analysis project Ga0206131, IMG submission 148636) | Pelagic subsurface seawater microbial communities from Kabeltonne, Helgoland, North Sea - Helgoland_Spring_Bloom_20160517_1 | ecosystem: Environmental > Aquatic > Marine > Epipelagic ...
TTTTACCATGACCTACGTCTTCAATGATTGAGTATATTCTCTCGGCTATTTGAGGATATAAATATATCAATACCAGATTTATTTCTTGTAGACCATCGTCATCATGACCACCATCGTCATGAAAAGTAATATTACCAGTTTCATTTAAATATTCCAACACGTTATCAATATCCTTATCTGATATTTTCATTAAATCATTGCTAGACAGTAATATTTTTCTTTGGTTAATTGATTCGTTTGCTAATTTTTTATTTTGAATTTCGTAATTAGAATTTGAAAGTGATAAATATTGATCTAATTTATCAAAAACAAACAAAAAATTATTTAGTTTAAATTTATCAGGATCTTCAATATCATCCGGTATATTTATAGGCATAGGTTTAAATTTATCAGGATCTTCAATATCATCCGGTATATTTATAGGCATAGGTTTAAATTTATCAGGATCTTCAATATCATCCGGTATATTTATAGGCATAGATAATTCTATTATCGACTTTATTAATTCATTTATAGATACCTTTTCCTGTTTTACATCCGTAGGTCTTTTATTTATTTTTTCTATTAATAAGTTTAATTCTTCAATAATATTATCTAATAATTTAGATATTTTTTTAGATCCCTCACCCTTAATAAATTTTAAAATTTTTTTATTAAATTTTATTTCGTTATCCACCCTTTCTTTATTAACATCTTTCTTGACATCTTTTTCGCTCTTTTTTTTTTCTTCCTCCAAAAGTTCATATAATATTTTTTTGTTTATTTTCGTATATTTTTCTTTAATCTTTTCTTTTAACTTGGTAATAATTTCATTTTGTTGCCTGTTACCACCACGTTGAATTTTACGACCACCTTTTATATTTTCTAACTTTGTGAATTGTTCTAGATAACTTATAAATGGTGGTTTATCATCGGACATCTGGTTTTCAATAATATAATTTAATCTAAATGGGATATCACTATTATATCTCCAAAAATTTGGTGCGACATTTCTTACCATTTTATCAAAAATCAACATATTATGGTGACTTGAATCGGGTGCGATTTGTATAATATAATTTATAAATATTTCTCTCGCCTCAGCCGACCAATTTTTAAAATGTATACCTTGTCTCGCGAGGCTATCAAAATTTATAGTTGTTTCATCATTTTTGGATTCTCTGTTTTGTTCTCCAGTTTGTTCTTTGGTTTGTTCTTTGGTTGAGACACTTTGTTTATTAATTAAATATCCCTTATTATTTAAAAAATATACTAATATTGGCTCATCGCTCACATTCGCAAAATAAAAATAAGGATCATAATCCACTGGTTTTCTTGGTGCCCCGCGATGTTTTTTTTTAAAATTTCTTGGTTTTATTGTAAACTTTTCCCAATTTGATTTTATGACGGGTGTTGTTTGCTCTGTTTTATCTCGTCTTGTCATAGACGATGTTATGATACTTTCATCAGGATTAAGATGTATCGACTCATCTAATATATCGCTTTTAATATTATTTATCGATTCTGTAATAAAAGCTATAAAACTAGTTGTATCTTCGCTATATAATATGCCTTTTACTTGGTATGTTTTAAACACAGGATCCGCTAGTAATTTTAAGGTCAAATCTTTATCCGTGTGACTCTCCAGTCCTTCTTTCTTTTCGCCGGATCCAGAACATTTTTTTAAATTTGATAATAAATCTAAAACTTTGCTGTGTAAATTTACCAGATCTTTATCAGAGGATTCGGACATTTCATCATTTTTAAAATGAGACGGTTCTTTTTTTGGATATCTTATATCGTAATCAGTTCCTAATATTGTATTTATAAAAGAAGAATAGGCCAGGTATATTCTTCTTATTCTCGGTTCTGTTGTTAATAATGCCCCATCCTCCGATGGGTCTTTTAATGATTTTATTAATATTTTATATGCTGCGTCAAAATTAGTAATAAATGTATCTGTATAATTTAAATTTTTTCTCTCAGTTGGATCTATTCTTATAACTTGTCTAATAACGGATATTAATTTAAATTTTTTATTTTTTATTTTTAAATAAATAGTTATTAAAATAAACCCATAAAGTTGTAAAAATAAAATATGTTGTGGAAATAAAAATTTATCACCATCTTTATTTTCGTCTTCAAAAACCCAATATTTTTCATTTTTTTGAGAATTCCATTCTGATAAATCTACATTGGATAATTTTAAATTTGGAAAATCATACCTATTTTTATCAAAAAATACACCATCTGTAAAAACATGTTTTAAAAGTAATTGGAGATTAGATTTATTAATTATGCTTGGAGTATTAACAATACTACTTTCTTCGCTTTCTTTGCTTTCTTTATTATTAACACCTGTTGCGTCAAAAATTTCTAATAAATTTTTACCCTCATCATAAATACATTTACACATAAATCCATAATAAATCATGTCTCTAAGGAAACCATCAAATGTTACCAAGTATGCCCTTTCAAAAACCGAATCCGTGGCTCTTTGTATGTCACCGGTTGTTTTTATTGCCAATGCGATTGTATCTATTAATCCCTCGGGATATTCTTCAAACTTAATTATTTCTTTCGCTATCCAATTATTATATTTATCTTTACATGAAGGTTCTGCTTTTCTCTCTATATGATCAACTACTTCTATCCAACTTCTCAAAGTCTCTAAATGTGGCTTATCGTTTCTCGAAATGGTTACAAAAGTTTGTAATATTAATTTTAGTTGTAATATTAATTTACATTGTGTATCAGCTAACGGTGCTACTCTAGTACCCTCTATCATTGAAAACATATTAAGTATATTTTCCGGAACTACTGATTCTGTTATTACTAAACCAATTTGTACCAATAACTTAAATAATGCTGACACACCTGGCGTTTTTTCTGTTTGTAAAATAGTAGCTTGGTAGTAGTTATTTGACGTGCTATTTCCTTTTATTATCTGGTAACATGATTCTATATCTTCAACGCCTGTAAAATAATGAAATGTCATTGAGTGTGCGTAAAAAGGATAATCTACTTGATCAAAATTATTTGAAAATTTAGTATTATTATACCCTATATATACTATATTATCGGCATCTTTGTCATCTTTGTCATTTTTGTTACCTTTGTCATCTTTGTCATCTTTGTCGTCTTTTGCTGCTTTCGCTCTTTCTTTTGTTTCTTTTGAAAAGGAATCCGATTTGACAACATATTTTGTATATGACTCTTCCATTATCTTATTAAATATAGCCATTTCACTCGTTGTATCACTTTCTGTCATCGTTGATGTTCCAGCAGAGGAAGCAGAAGAAGATGAGTTAAGGAAAAGTTTATTGATTTTTCTAGAATTCGCGATATCTTTATTCGTTATTAATTTTTTTTTAACTTCAATAAATATCCATCCTCCCTGTGATTTTGACTGGGTTTTTGGTAAATAAAATAATGGATATATAAATGGATTTTCATATTGTTCCTCATTCATAAGTATATTTAGCGGTACCAATGTTCTTGGTATTTCTTTACCTGAATATACAGACGCATCGGCCATCGCGCTCTCCGCACCAACCATATTTTCATCGCCATCTCCGTCTCCTCCTGTGAATCTAGAAACTACCTTTCCTTTCTTTGAACTATCTACTACTATTCTTAAGTGATCCGATGATTTTTGTAAATTACTTTTCCAAGATTGAGAAAAATATTTTTGTGAACTTTTAATATTATTCTTATCTGCTTCTTTATAATAAGAAGGAAATAAATGTTCCCAATCCACATTAGCTTCGCCTATTCCACCATGCTGTATAAGTTTTTTTTTACTATGTTCTTTTAAATTTTTTCCGCCGCCAAATTTCTGAAATAAAGGTTTTCGTATATTATATATTTCATTAAATGCTTTATCATTTTCTATTTGTTTTGTTTTTAATGACCCCCATATACCACTCATTCCTGAAAGAGTTGACTCATTATCTAAACCCCTAACTATATTAATTTTGTTATATTCCAACCAATCGTTATCTGCCAAGTAGCTAGTATCTCCGAATGGTATTAAAATTTCTTTTATATGAGGTGATTTCATAGTAAACGAGTGTCCCTTACCATAATCAAATATTGATTCCTCTTGTTCTCTTTTTACTATATAATAATGCTGGGTATCAGGAGAAACATAGTTTAAATGAAGAGAATCTAATTTTAATAAATCCATTGACGTGTCGTCTGAATTTATTCTATAATCATTTGTTGAAGAATCATTGATATCCATACTTTGATTATGGAACATTGTACCAAAAAGCCGAAAAATAGAAATATGTGAAAAATATTTTTTCCAATTTTTAGGACCTTTTGTATATTTAGGCAATGAGTCAAATATTCTTTGCCCACCAACTAAATCGTGTTGATTATCTATAAATAAATAGGTTAACCAAAAATCCAAACCATCTTCTTTAATTCGCATAAATTCTTTGTTTACATTGGTTTTTTCAATTTCCAAAATCCCGTCATTATGAAAAAATAATTGAGGATTATCTAATATAATAGGATTTATTCTAGTCAGTGGTTTGTGTTCATTGCGTTTGCTTTGTTTTAAAAAAGAAACTATATTATCTTGATATTGTTGAAATGTTTTTTTTCCATTTTCAAAATATAAAAAATCATAATGAGTCATTGTTGGGTTATCTTCAAAACTTTGTTTAGTATATATACCAAAATAAATTATAGTACTTGTTGTATTTCTAATGGACGCGTTTCTTATAAATACAGGAATACAATTTTCAAATGTTAATTCGTTACCTCTCAATAAGAACAAATATTTGATTAATTTTTTATATAAAAGATACACACTTGGAGAAAAAAAATTTGAAAAATGTTTATCTATATTTTGTATAACTAATTTCTGTAAAGAATTATCAGAATCGACATCATCTTCGTCTCCGCTGTCTTCTTCGTTTTCTTCTTCGCTGTCTTCTTTGCTGTCTTCTTCGCTGTCTTCTGCGGTGGTGGTGGTGAAGCGAAACGCATTATATTCCCATTCTGCGAGCTTACCGACATCGCCACCAAATTCGGTTTTGTTATAAAAAAATCCTTCTTCTCTCTCCTCTTCTTTATTCTCGTCCTCTTCTTTTTTACCGACAACAGTTCCGATCCCCAAATGTGTTTTCAATTTATATGGTTCTTGTAAGAATAGTGCTTCAAAAAAAATTCTTGGTATCTCATCCCCAAGTTGGTTAAGACGATCATTATTGCGATTTTTGATGAGATCCGCTAATACCTTTTTACCAGTTTTTTGAGTTCTTGTAGGACAAACAATATTAATATCATTTAACAAATTTTCTATTTCCATTATATATTATATTACTATATAATATAATGGTAAAAGTAACTAAAAACGATATACTTTATTATTTCGAACATTATAAAGAATTACCATCTGGTATCAATATTAAAAAAATCAAAAAGGCTGAGAAAAAAATAAAAAAGAGAAAAGAAAATGAAAGTAATGAAAAACTTAAAAAAAGTCAATTAAGTTCATTTGTTAGAAAACTCAGGACGATTGTTTGCGAATTAAAAAGAAAAGAACTCTCTGGGGATCAATTGAATAATGAAATAGACATTTTATTTAAACCACGAACACCATCGCCTTATTCTTCACCTGAATCACTTGGTTCATTAAAGGGTTTAGACGACGACGAACTTGAAATGGAACTCATAAAAAGAAATAGAGAAGTCATTGCTGAAAATTATTATAAAGCTCATCCCGATGAAGTCCGTGTAAATTTGCGTTCAGTATCTCCTATTAGAAAATCAGAAGGTTCTAGTTCTAATAAAAAGACAATTAAAAAGAAAAAAAGCAAAACTAAAAGCAAAACTAAAAGCAAAACTAAAAGCAAAACTAAAAGCAAAACTAAAAGCAAAAATACTAATACAGGCAAGGGTAAAAGTAAAAGCCGAAAACGTTTAGCAAAAACAAAAAAGAAAAAGAAGAAAAACAAGAAATAAAACCAAAAATGGAGAACCAAACACCTAATTGTATAGATTGAATAATCTAAAAAGAAATTGAACTATAAAATATATATAAATTTATATATATTTTAGATAACGTTACAAATAACATGACAAATAACATTACAAGATATTTGAATAAAATAGTTCTTACCTTTACCAAAGATAACGAAGAAGCATATCAGTATCCGGATGAAATAGTAACTAAATCAGGAAAATCTTTTCCAACTTTACAAAAATTAATAAAATATTATACGAAAGAAGAGAGAAAAAGACAAAATCAGTTGCGAAACGAACAATATTTAACACCGGAGTATAAAGAAAAACAAAAACAGAAGTATGAGCAGCAGGAGGCAAATAAAAAAAAGAAACTTATAGATGATATAGAAAATGGTAAGAGAGAACAAGATATTAATGCGGTTATGACTAATGTACCTAATGATATTAGTAGAGCAAAAATTATAGAAATGCTTATTGAAAATGACGGTGATATAGTGTATACTATAGTGGAATTGCAAGGTTAAATTTGAATTAAAAACATATAAAGGAAGAATTAGAAAGATTTCAAAAAAAAAAATATGGGAAAAATTTGAAGGAGTGATTGTCCAAGTCATTTATCTATTATTTTGACATTTGTATTCCATTTTTTTTTGTTTTGCGTTTAATCCCATTCATCATCATTTCCACTGTCTTCATCCGAGGAACTATCGTCGAAATCAAATTCACTTTCAGAATTGTCACTCAAGTCAATATTGTCTTTTATAACTGTATCATCATCATTTACTATAAAATTATTAAGGTTATAATCTGGCATAAATCGCTCATTATCATAATGATGCCCATGATCATAACCGTGGTCAAAACTGTCACAGCCAGATATGCCGGACCCTTTGACAAATTTGATGTCTTGAAATTTTCTTGGTTGTTTAACAGCTCGACCGGATTTTGTAAATGTAATATTAAAATTGGAACAATCCCAGCAAATATTTTTTGTGTTGTAAGAGAGAAATGAGCGTATATTCATACTTATATCAAATGGTATTTTTTTAAACACACATGTTTTTGAAATTAAATCTGAGACATTATTATAAAATAAAGTTTGTTTATTGTTTGATATAATTGAACCTCTTTTTTTAAATTCACCACACCAGTCACAACAAAATCTCGAAGAAATAATACAATTTGTCGTAGTTGTAGACAAATTACGCGCCATTTTTTTTATATTTTAGTTTTAATAAAGAAATTTATTATTTTTTATTTAACTTCAATTTTTAATATTTTATTTAATATAATAATGAACAATACATTAATCTATTCTATATTGGAAATATTGGGTGTGTTAATTTTTGCGAGCGAAGGTTTATTTGTTAAAGATATAGAATTACACCCTTTCATAAATGTTTTATTGGCATATACAGTTTACGCAATAATTAGTTTTATTATTTTAAAATTTGAAGGAAAAATAAATTTTAGTTTTTTAAAACAATTAACAGAACCTAAATTTTTTATTACAAACATAGTCAATATTTTAAAAACGGGGGGATTATTTGTAGGATTTAAATATATACCCGTTTCTTTGGCTATTGTTGTTAAAATGATGGGACCGGCATTTATATTAATTGGTGACTCAATTTTAAACAACAATCCAATGAATATGTTTCAAATAATTGGTATTATTTCATCTATTTTGACACTAGGGTTAATTTATATTAAACCAATTACAAGCGCTTTAAAAAATGTGGATTCTAAATTTTTTATAGGTATTTTAGGTGTTTTATTATATAATATAATGAATGCGTATAATGTTATAAGATTACCGGAGTATGTTACCGATAAAAATCCACATGAGGAAGTTTTTCTTTCCACAGGATCGGCATTTTTAATGTTAATCTCCGCATTCATGGCAATAATAACAACCAACAAAAAATTAATAGGCGACCTTCATCATATCAATATTATTAAGATGATGGCTATTTTTGTAATAACATGCTATATTGGTATGTCACTCACTTATGAAGCCGATAATCATTTGGAACCAACGTTGTTTTCAGTATTACAATATTCACAATTATTTTTAGCTTTTATTATTGGATATTTATATGAAAATGAAAAATTTCCCATATCTAAATTAATATTTATAGGTTTATTTTTATTATTGGTTGGTTTTACAATGAAATTTACTCAAAAACCCAAAGCAAAAGACAAAAGAAAAATAATTACAAATGCCACATTATTTCACAGCGAACAAAGCAAATCAAAGAAAACAAATTAATAAAAGTTACACTTCATTAAATAAAAGTTACACTTCATTAAATGTAAATTTTTATTCGTTAAATTGAAAATAATAATTTAAAATATTAAATTATTATTAATACCATGCTCTCAAGATTTAAAAATATATTTAAAAGTCAAAAGCCTATTGCTTTGGGTAGGTGGGGTCACCACCATGACGAAACCAAAAAAAATATAAAATCTTCGTGGAACGCTTCTGACCACTGCGGTGACACAATATGTGGAGACCCAAAAAAAGTAAAACTTATTATTAATCGTGAAAAACGTATAAAAATAAAACAACGACAAAAACTATATTAGGATTATTTCTTTCTCCGATTTTTATACCCAAAATAATTTACGTACAAAAGATATTTTACTATTGGGTAATGTGACAAATATCGATTTTTAAATCATTTTTTTAATAAAATTGAAGTATTTTTTATGTTTTATTGGATTGATATAAAAATAAAGTATATTATATAATTAAAAATGGTTAAAGTTATCTCATGTAAAATCACTGGCTCAGAATTGTGCTCAGATTCTTGGGAAAACATCTCAGAAAATTACGAAAATGTCCCAGAAGGCATTTATGTTGCTCAGTCCAATATGATTGTTGAAGGTCAAATTTCGGTATACAGCGGTAATGCTTTTGGTGGTGACGATGACGAAGAAGACCCAGATGTGGTGAAAGTAAACGACATTGTTTCAAAATTTGCTTTGGAAAAAGTTGAACTCTCCAAAATTGATTTTAAAGCAATGTTTACAGGCCATATTATATCTGTAATGAAACATATGAAATTAAAAAAAGCGGCAAAAGAATCTGAAGAAGGTATGGAGGCTCTTAATTTATTTCAAAATAAAGCTAAAAATGCTTTGAAATTTTATTTAAAAAATTTTAAAGATTGTGACATTTACATGAATGAAGAACAAGACACGAATGGTGCGTATGTTGTGGGGTGGTGGAATCCCAACGCAACTGTAGTTGACGCTCCACAAATGTGTTTCTGGCTAGACGGCTGTGATTTCCGAAAATTATAAATAAAAAATAAAAAACATAAAAAATAAAAAACATAAAAAATAAAAAAATAAAAAAATAAAAAACATAAAAAATAAAAAAATAAAAAAACAAGAAATCTATGATATATTTTTTTATTTATATATATATATATAATGAAAAAGAAAACAAAAAATAAGAAAGGTGGATACCCACATTGTTCTTGGCATGAAGACCCTGATGCTTTTTGTAGAGAGCGTGCGGAAAATGGACCTACCGAAGAAAACGAGTTTACTGTCTGTGATACAAATACAGGGAATTGTGTAAAGCCAATGGGAGATGTAAATAGAAGACGATTGAGGCAACAACAACAAGCGATACATCAGGAAGAAGAAGAAGAAGCTGAAGAACAAAGAATAAATGAAAATTTAGTGAATGAATTTGACGAAGAATTGTTTGGTGATAATGCTGATTATGGCGGTGGTGGCAGAAAAATATTTAGAAGAAAACAAAAAAAGAAAATCGGTGGATATAACAGTTGTCTTAATTTTCCCAATCATGATAAATATTGTAGAGAACTTAGTTTAAGTCTATCGCACTTAAAAGGTCATACACAATGTGATACTGAAACAGGTTTTTGTATAAAACCATTATCAGATACGGAAAGAAAAAAAAGAAATAAACAACGCACCGAAGCGTTATTGAAAAGATTAAGAGAAGAGAGAGAAGCAAAGGGCGAGGAGGAGGATGATGATGATGATGATGATATTGATATGGATGATTTATTTGGCAGTGATTCTGAGGATGAATCTAATTATAAAACAACAAGCAAGCCTGTAAAATTATCTAAAAAAAAACAGTCTTCAGGCAAGTCAAATTTAAACGGAGGTAAGAAAAAATCAAGAAAAAAGTCGCGCAAAAAAAGAAAAAAAACACGAAGAAAACATAAACGTAAATCTAAATCCAGAAAAAAGCGAAAATCCAGAAAAAAATAAAACAACTTTAAATATAATTTATATTTACTAAAACTATAGATTATATATTGAATCAAACATAATTAACTTTTATTTTCTTCGCGTTTTTCGTTTTTTTTTTCTTTTACCTTTTGTTTTTTTGCCTCCCTTACGTTTCCCAGAGTTTATTTTTTTTTCGCAATCTTGTAAAGCTTCCATAAGAACATCGGCACTTTTTTCTAAATTTTCTTTTTGTTGATGTAATAAATTATTTTCTTCAATTAATCGATTATTTTCTTGGACCAATCTATTGATTTCAGCAACCAATTGTCGCCTTTCGCGATTTGGGTGGAAACCAGGTGTTTCGGGTGTCATATCAACCTCAAAAGGGTCATCTGGATTATTCCATACAAGTTCTCCGGGTATGGTATCTGTTGAAATTAGTCTATGAAGTTCTGGAGGTTCAACTATTTGATCACTCATTTATACTATGTAAATATTAAAAAAAAATATAATATATATATATATGAATACGTTCTCTATACCACGAAGCCATACAATTTACTATTATAACAACTTATCATACGCACCAAGTTGGAATAAAGCTAAGATTAATGATATAAGTAGAATGGATACGGAATATGAGGCTACGGCAGAATGGGAGTTTTGGATTCCAATTAGAAGGTCGGGCATATTGGAATTAAAAAACAACGACAACATTTTTCATTTTGTGCAAATTAAAACTGGTAATAATCAAATTCATTTAGCCAAATTATTAGATTTGTGGAAAGATAATAATTTTGGTGAAGATATTGATGTAGATAAATTCATGAGATTTCATCAGAGGGAATGGCGATACTATCCCAACACATCGTCAAATGCCGGTCGGCGGTTGAGGAGCAAGACACCTCCTCGAGGCTACAGGAAAATGTTGGAACAACATAAAACACAAGCGCGCCCTATGAATTCTGGTGCGTATAGTAATATAGGTACTCAAAGAAAATACGATTCGAGAAGAAACTTTAAGAGAACTGAAAAAACTACAAAAAGCGATAAATACACGAGTACGTATAGTAATAAAGGCACTCAAAGTAAATACAATTCAAAACGACCTCAACAGCAGCAACAACAACAACAGCAACAACAGCAACAACGTAGGAATTCTGGTGCGTATAGTAATAAAGGCACTCAAAGTAAATACAATTCAAGACGACCGCAGCCGCAACAACAACAACAACAACAACAGCAACAACAACAACAACAGCAACAACAACAACAACAACGACGACAACAACAACAGCAACGACGACAACAACAACGACAACAGCAACAACAACAACAACAGCAACAGCAACAACAACAACGACGACAACGACAACAACAACAACGACAACAACAGCAGCAACAACAACAGCAGCAACAACAGCAGCAGCAACAGCAAAACTTTACCGAGGGTACGGTAAACTGGGCTTGGGATATCCTGGGGGTAACAACACTAGCACAAAGAACAAACAAAAAAGAGTTTAAAAAACAAGTGCGGAAAATGATGATGAAGTGGCATCCAGATAAAAATAGACAACCTGGCGCAGAAGAAATGTTTAAAAAAATCAATGAAGCAGATATGTTAATATTAAAAAAGGTGTTCGGGGAGGATGAGGCGGGATTCGATGAAACTTGGAAAAACAGAGGGGGGAGAAAGACAAAAAGGAAAGTAAAAAGAAGGAAATTGAAGGGGAGAAAGTCAAAGGTAAAAAGAAGGAAATCTAAAAAAAATTAGAAAAAATTTGTGATATGAGATATGACAATTTTTTTTGGACTATATTATCAAGAGTGAAATTAAGAAGGAGTATATAAAAAAGAATGTATATAAAATTTTGGAGAGAAATTTAAAAAATGGGAGAATGTTTTTACTTTGTACGATTTATTGTTTGTAAAACGAGAGCTGATAATCTATTTCTTCCCTGATAATCGAGTTTCTTTATTCATTGGTATAATTGAGGGCAGATAGCGCGGTATCTTTGGGTAGATTGTGAGAGTGCCGCAACGAAATGGATACAATTTGAAGAAAAATGATTTAGTTGATGAAACGAAACCGTAAAAAAATCTTTTATTTTTTCACTTTATCATGCTGTGCTATTCTACTGTAAGTATTGTCTAAAATAGCAATTAATAAATTTAATATAATAACAACCCAAGAACTTCTTGTACATGTTTCAATATCTTCTAATAAAAATGGTGGGTTTTATAAAAAATTGAAGCTGATTAATCATTTTAAAATAAGAAAACAAACCATGACACGCAATAGCACAGAATATTATCGTGAAAACAGACAATTAAAAAAAACTGTTTACAAATGCCCTCATTGCGATTATAAATCATATAACAGTCGTATGTGTTTGGTAAATCATATCAATGCCAAACATATTAACGAATGCGACAAACCATTTCAATGTAGGTTTTGCGATAGAGGGTTTTCGCAAAAAGCACATTTATGCGTTCATTGTGAAAAAGAACACGATGTAAAAATAAATGAAGGTCGTATAGTATCCATCGCATATATCATAAAACCCACAACACAAGAACCAAAAAGCAAAAAAACGAAAGCGCGGCGTCTTTATTATAAGAATAATGATGTCATTAAAACAACAGATTTAAATAACAAAAAACACGAATATTTACCTGATGTTTTCATGAAACAACATGATATTCATTATGATGCTAGAAAAGGATTTATTACACTACATAAATGTCCTTTATGGAAAAAAAAATAGGTTTTGATTATTAGAAATTGTCACAAAATTGAAGAATAAACATTTAAACATTTTTTTTTATATTATTTTATATGGAAAAAAAATATTTAACAACGCAAATACCAACATATATGGGAAATAAAAGAAAGTTGTTAGAAAATATAAGCAATATTATAGATCAAATCGAAACACATTTAAATCGTCCATTAATATTGGGTGATGGGTTTTCGGGTAGTGGAATTGTTTCAAGGTTATTTAAAACAAAAGCATCTAAGGTATATACAAATGATATAGCTGGTTATTCGAAAACATTAAATTCTTGTTTTCTCTCTTCTCCTTCAAAAAAAACCAAGGAAAAAATACAAACCTTTATAACACAGGCAAATAATTATGCTGAAAATCCCCATAGCGAATATAATGATTTTATAAGCAAGTACTGGTGCGCCCCTGATGAAAAAAATATAAAAACAACTGATAGGGTTTATTATACAAAGGAAAATGCTATCAGAATTGATAAATATCGTTACTTTATAAAAAATTTTGTCGAGGATACAATACAAGATTATTTACTTGCGATTTTATTAATAGAAGCCAGTATTCATGTTAATACAAATGGACAATTTTCGGCATTTTATAAAGAAAACGGAAAAGGTGCTTTCGGTGGGAAAACTAAAACGGATTTACATAGAATTACAAAAAAAATAGAGTTATATATGCCTAATTTCTCTCCCAATAAATCAAAAATAAATATTTCACAAATAGATACAAATGATTGGGTAAAAACATTACCAGAAGAAGTTGACGTAATGTATTTTGATCCGCCCTATAATAAACATCCTTATGTGATTTATTACTTTTTGTTAGATATTATAAACAACTGGGATATTTCACAACCAATTCCTGATACATATCGAGGACAACCGAAAAATTGGATAAAATCCAAATATAATAGCTTTAAACATGCGGAGGCTACTTTTGAAGATTTAATACAACATACCAGAGCTAAATTTATTCTGGTATCTTATAATAATGGTGGTATAATACCACTT
>Ga0206131_10005140_pt1 | contig 13977 bp, 10 predicted proteins | sample Helgoland_Spring_FD_148636 | JGI IMG/M metagenome (GOLD analysis project Ga0206131, IMG submission 148636) | Pelagic subsurface seawater microbial communities from Kabeltonne, Helgoland, North Sea - Helgoland_Spring_Bloom_20160517_1 | ecosystem: Environmental > Aquatic > Marine > Epipelagic ...
GGAAGCGCTTGCTGGAGTACGATGATGTGATGAACGCTCAGCGCGAAGTCATATACAAACGCCGCCGCCACGCATTGCATGGCGACCGATTGCGCACGGACATCGCCAACATGTTCTTCGAACTGATCGAGGGTTCGGTTTTGGCTTATCACCCCGGGAAGGAATTTGAACCTTTCCGTCTCTCCCTGCTCAAGGACTTTGGGATTGAACCGCCGATTGATGCCGATGCTTTTGGCTCTCAACCACCGGAAGACGTTGCATTCTCAACCTACCAAGAAGCCGAACGCGTTTATCGAACGAAATTGACGGAATTGGCGGAACGAGCGCATCCCGTGATTCAAAAGGTGCAAGAAGACCCTTCGAATGATTACCAGCAAATCTTGGTGCCATTTACCGATGGTCGCAAGACGATGCAAGTTGCGACAAACATTGACGAAAGTGTCGCCTCATCGGGTGTGAGCGTCATGGAAAGCTTGGAAAAGGCAGTTGTTTTGGCCATCATTGACCAGTATTGGAAAGAGCACCTCAGGGATATGGACGATTTGAGGTCCAATGTTCAGTTGGCACGTTTCGAGCAGAAAGATCCATTGTTGATTTATAAATTCGAATCGTACGAACTGTTCAAGGCCATGGTTCAGCGCATGAACGCCGAAGTTGCTTCGTTCTTGTTGCGTTGCACCATCCCAACGGGACAGCAGGGTCAACAAGTGCAGCAAGCACCCCAGCGTCGCCCGGGAATGCCCAATAAGATCAGCCTGTCAAAAGAGGGGGTCCAAAACATCCAGGAACAGGCCATGTCGGCATCGCGGCAACCCGGAATAACTCCAGGGGTCGGTGGTCGTCCCATGCCGCCGCCTCCGAAAAAAGTGGAGCCGATTCGAACCGAAAAAAAGGTATTGCCCAACGAGCCCTGTCCATGCGGTTCGGGGAAGAAATTCAAAAAGTGCCACGGCTAAACACTGCTGTGCATCAATGCATTCGGATCGGTGCTTGGCACGCTAAGCCGGCTTTTTCTTCCAGAATTTGTGCAAATAGGGCGCAGGTATTGGGCGTGTAGATGCTGTCTGGTTCGTGCACCAGAAGGTGAAAACTCTCCAAGCCGTAGGATGCACTCGAACCGATCCATTCCGCCCAACTTTCGAGTCGTTCTGTGTCGATGGGGTGACCTTCGTAGCCGCCAAATCGGACCAAAACATGTGGTGCTGTGACGCACATGTGCAGCGCATCGCGTCTGCCTGCTGTATCGCTGATCACCATGCCGATGCCGAGCGAAGCCAATTGCTGAGCGGTCTCCTTCAACGTGACCGGAACGAACCAATCCGGATGCCGAAACTCCACGGACACGGGCAACTCCCTTGGCCACATTTTCAAATACTCCCACATTGCCTCGGCATGCTTTGGGGCGAAATGCGGTGGCAGTTGAATGAAGGAAGGCCCCATGCGCTGCTCCAAGGCGAGCAAGCCTGCGATGAAGTCGTCCGTGGGTCCTTCGCAATTTTTAAAGCGGCGATAATGCGTAATGATTTGCGGGAATTTGCAACAGAATTGAAAGCCTTCGGACGTCGCTTGCGCCCATTCGCGCATTTTCTCAGGCGGGTAAATGCGGTAATGCGTGGCATTGAATTCAATGGTTCCATACTGCGTTCCGTACGTCTCGGGATACAGCCTTCTTGGCGTTTTTGCGGGATAAGTGCTGCCGACCCATTGCGGGATATTCCACGACGTTCCGCCTGCAGAAACCGCAACGGATTGAGCAGAATTATTCAAGAACCAAGAAGTCTGGGGAAGGGGAAAAAAATCCCGAGGCGTCTCATCAATGGATGGAAGTTTTCCAAATTTCATACCGGGGCAAATATCGACGCATTGTCCTGGAATTTGAAGTTTCGCGGCAGATGGTCCCGGGGATGAGGTTGATTACGCTTCTTTTTGAACCAAGTAATACATACAGGTTGTGACGAAATTCCGGAAGTAAGGAATGCGCGTCAATAGGCCAAACTGAACCCGTGGCGTCAGGTTGAACTTGTACTTGTAAATTGGATTGAAGAGGTAATATGTGCGCAGTATTACGGAAAAATGATTTTTTCTTACCAAGCGTTCAAATCGCTCAATGCTAATTCCCGTTTCTTTGATTTCCAATGTGTTTTGGATGGACACTGGCGTCTCGCCGAACGCTTTCAAAATGCCCCTGTAAAAGGGGACAGGCAAGAGATGGAAATACGGTGTTCTGCTCAAAAGTCGGTGGGCCAAGACCTGCTGATGCCCACCAAAAGGCATCTGCCATGGAGGAAATCCAAAAAAGATGTGTCCCCCCGGTTTGAGGAAATTTCGCAGTCTACTGAGAATAGCATCTTGGTCGTGAATGTGCTCAATGACGTCTTTCAAAATGATGAGGTCAAAGAGAGATGAAAAATCAGCCGCTACATCGATATCGTAGATGTTTTTGTTCATCACGATGGCTTGTCCGGATGAGATTTCTGCCTTGAGCGTATCCCGAGCGCGTTCGGCTTTTCCTTTGAGGAGTTCGATCCCGACGCCCTGACATCCACGGTCAAGAAATGCTTTCAACACACCGCCTTCCCCGCATCCGATTTCCATGACGTGCATCCCTTCAACGATGGGAAGCGCTTCTTCAATGAATGGAATGAGGAATTCTGCAGCATTGGCCTTTTGCTGACGAATGTAAATGTCTCTGTCTTTGTGAAAATGAAAAGCCATTATCTACCGGATGTTTTGAGGGATATCGTTAAATCGGTTACGTCGAATGTTGAGAATAGTTGCAGCACAGAAGGCAATTTAATCCTTGAACGGCTCGGTCATGAATTTCTAGGCTCAGAGGATACAATTCATCAAAAAGCGAATGTAATTCTGATTCACCTTCGAAATATGTTTTCAGGAAACCAAGGCATTGTTCCCCGGCATTGCATTCAATGCGGATTGTGGCTCACTTCACAGGAAAAATGGCAGCTGGGCTGCGTCATTTGCGAAGGAACATGGCCGGATTTACGCGGGCGGATCGGAGAGCAATTGATGAAAGAAAGGTGTGCCCTGCATCGCATGTGGACCGGATTCAGGTTGCGCGAGAATGTGGCTTTGGAAAGGCAGGTTCACGCGTTGAAATACCAAGGAAGACGACGGCTCGGTTTGCGTTGGGGGCAGTGGGTGGCAAACTCCAACAATGCGCCCACGGATGAAGCACAGCCGATCGCACTCATTCCTGTGCCATTGCATTGGCGAAGGCAATGGGATCGTGGCTTTAATCAAGCGAGTTGGATTGCGAGAGGTGTTGCTCGCGAATGGAATGCAGTTGTTTATCCAAAGGCGCTGGTCCGCCATTCCCATGCGAATAGTTACACGGGATTTTCACGTCAAATACGCGAAGATTTGGCGGGTTCAGCGTACCGTTTGGGTCCCAATCCACCGGATGCAAACATTCCGATTGTTTTGGTGGATGATGTGTTGACGACAGGCACAACGATTCGAGCGTGCGCTTCGGTGATTGAATCATCGAACCGTAAGGTGCTTGGAGCGCTAACTCTGGCACTTGCATGAATGCAATTCTCACCATAACTGAGGTATCTTTGTTAGGCGGACCGCAACACCAGTTAACATGTCTTTGAATGATGAAACATATGCAGCACTGATTCCACAGGCCTTGGCTTTGTTGGAGGGAGAGCCAAGTTTGGTCGCGAATTTGGCCAATGTTTCAGCATTGTTGAAGCAGGCTACGGATTGGCACTGGGTCGGATTTTATTTGGTTGATTTTGACCGCGATGAATTGGCGCTGGGCCCATTTCAGGGACCCGTTGCGTGCACACGATTGCGCAAAGGAAAAGGCGTTTGTGCTGCGGCATGGGAGACATCCTTGCCGCAGATTGTTGCGAATGTCCACGAATTCCCAGGCCATGTGGCGTGCAGCGCAGCCACGAATGCGGAGTTGGTAATCCCAATTCAAGCGGCGGGTCGTGTGGTGGCAGTATTGGATATTGATGCATTGGATTTCGATGCTTTTTCCCACGCGGATGTTGACGCACTAAGGCCCTTGACTTCAGAGATTGAAAAATCATGGCATCAATGGGAAGCATGAAATTCCTGACGTTACCCGATTTCGTGTTCGGCTTTTTGCTTTTGCTTCTGTGTGGCTGTGCCCAAATCTCATCCCCAACGGGAGGACCCATCGACGAGGATCCTCCTCACGTTTTAAAAATGTCGCCTGCTTCCGACCAGGTCAACGCCCGACCCCCGTCCCTCCGCATTTTATTTGATGAATTTGTGGCGTTGAAGAATCCCCAGCAGCAGTTGGTCATATCTCCGCCCATTTCTACGAAGCCCACTTTTCGTATCAAAGGAAAAGAAGTTCGCATCGAATTGGATCCGGCATCATTCCAAGACTCCACTACCTATGTTTTTTCATTTGGCAAAGGCATTGTCGACTTGCACGAATCCAATCCTGCAGAAGATTTGAACTGGGCTTTTTCGACGGGTTCCGTTATCGACTCACTCGCCTTGAAAGGCCGGGTTTTGGATCGCATGACGGGCGAGCCAAAGGAAGGACTTCGTGTCTTGCTTTTTCAAGAACCGGTGGAACAGGATTCCATCTTGAGCGGGGTGTTGCCTGACGCGATTGGAATGACCGATGCCCAGGGGATATTTGAAATTGATTACCTCGATGACGGAAATTATTTCCCACTGGCTTTGGATGATTTGAATTCGGATTACACCTGGGATGTGGGCGAATATTTGGCATTTGACAGCACGGCCATAGCTGCGGGTGATTCAGTGGAGCATATTCTGTCCGGTTTTGAACCGCAGCAGGAGGAGGCATTGCATTATATTGAATCGTGTGCGTTGGATTCTACGGGGGCAATATCCATTTATGCCCCATGGGATGAAGTATCATTGAAAGAAGATTGGTCGGCTCTATTCGAGGGGAAAGAGGCTTTTGCCAATTGGGAACGAAAGGCTGATAGCGTGATGATGTGGGTCGATACCGCTTTCGTCGATGCGCCCGAAATGTTGGAGGTGGTTTGGGCGGGGGAATTATTCAATGACACGTCCAATGTGCGCTTGGGTCGCCGTTCGAGACGCCAATGGCCGGATCCACTGAAACCGCTGCCCCGCTCGTCTTCGGCACAAACCACCCGCGAATTGACCTTTGATCGAGCTGTGGTGGTGCTCGATACGAGCCAATGGATGTTGGTTCGTGGTGCAGATACCCTTGGAGGATTGGATTTTCGAATGCGCAATGCGGCAGACGGAATATTGAGCCGGAATTTGCAACTGGAGCACGAAGAGACGGATGGGTCCGATTATGAATTAACGGCATTTCCCGGAGCATTGAAAAACCCCATTGGTGCCCCACAGCAGGATACATTGGAATGGAAATGGAGTGTTCATGCCTCGGACTATTATGGAGAGTTGAGTGTTGCCTTGTCAAATTTGCCCGGAACGGGATGGTTCATCCTACAATCAAAGAAGCATCCAACGATGCGAGTTCCGTGCAGCGGTGACACATCATTGGTTTTTTCGCGACTGGTTCCGGGGTCGTACGATTTGGGATTTGAGTGGGACGTTGATGGCGATGGTGCCTGGCAAATGGGAGATTTTCGTGCATTGGAAGTGCCTGAGCCGTATTTTTATCCTGAAGAAACACCCACCATTCGATCCAACTGGCTGGTGGAATGGGTTTGGGATTTTTCAAAATTGAAAGAATCAACGGAACCCGTTGAATCATTGTAAATGCGAATCATGCGAATTCATGGAATGACCATTTTGGATTTGAATCATCGTAAAAGGACGATCGTTTTGGCCCTTGGGTACCTCGTGCTCGCGGTAACCGCTGCTCAAGGCCAATTGCCTTACATCGCTACATCGCAAAACCACTTTTGTGCGGGTTCAACCGATGGAATCACGATGTACTGCAACGTATTGGCTTTCGATCCCAGTACAGATGTTGAAGATTGGTCTTTTGAATGGGAGCCAGCATTGGAGGTGAGCGACCCAACGGCGCAAGTAATCACGACCACTCCGGGCGTGACCACGGATTTCTCGGTCATTATGACGGCACCGGATGGCTCGGTCTATACCGATGAAATTACCATTACGGTTTTCCCTGTTTTTTCTGTGGATGCAGGCCCAGATTTAGCGGTCTGCAGCACGCTGGCAGAATACCTATCTGCTTCTGTAGACGTGCCTGATGCGGTTGATTGGTTGTGGGAACCCGCCCTTGGATTGAGCAATGCTACCATCTCGAATCCCCAAGTATTGCAGGAAGTAACCCAGGTATATACGGTCACAGCGATCATTTCCGCTTCCTCGGCTTTTTCGTCGGGGGATGCATGCGAGGCGAGTGATCAAATCGAAGTCATTTCAATTTTCCCCGCCATGGATTTGGGGTCGGATATTCTGGCATGTTCCGGGACAGAAGTCATTTTGGATCCAGGCTTGCCTGTGAACTACACGTACGAGTGGTCTGTCGCTGGAGAAACCCTGCCGGTTCTTTCGGTGCTTTCTTCGGGTTCTTACGGATTGAATGCGACTTCTCCGGAAGGCTGTGAGCAATCGGATGTCATCGAGGTTACTTTCACAGAGGGGCCAGAATTGGCTTTGCCCGAATCGGTTGAAGGGTGCGAGAATCCGGGTATTTTGTTGGACGCTACCCCTACCAACACGGGAACCGGGCCCTTTCAATTCGCTTGGTCGAACGGTGCGAACGAGGCCGTAATAACGGTAAACGAAAGTGGGGTGTATGACGTCCTGGTCTCAGACGCTGGGAATTGTTCCATTTCGGGAACGGTGTTGGTGGAAACGCTTCCAAGTCCCAACATTGCCCTTCCTGCGGATACGTCGCTCTGTTTTGATGATTATCCAGAAGTGTCCTACCAACTCGCTGTACCAGCGGGTTTTGCAAGCTATTCATGGACGACAGGACAAACGGGCAACGTAATTTCGATTGAAGAAGCCGGTTTGTACGGCGTTGTGGTTACAAATGATATAGGTTGCAGCAATGAAGAGATGAGCCTGGTGCAAGGCTTCTGCTCAGAACCGGCTCTATTTGTTCCCACGGCTTTCACGCCGGATGGCGATGGGCTGAATGAGACGCTTCGAATCGAAGGAAAGAACTTGATCGAACTTGATTTTCGGCTCTACAACCGATGGGGAGCGTTGGTGTGGCAGGCGGACACCATTGGAGATTATTGGCACGGACAGGCGCCGCAACGAACGCATTATGTGCAGGACGATCTGTACATCTGGCAGGCAAAGTATCGGCATTACTTGGACGCCAATGGACAACTCAGTCCCTATACCGAGGCATCCGGATCCGTTCGCATTTTGCGGTAACCGATCGTGGTTCTCGTCTTTTTGATGGCAAAGCTTTATCGGCCGTTCAGGAATTGATTTCTAGGAATCGCTTCACCGCGGACAATGTTCCAAACACAACCAGGGTGTCTGTTTCCTGAATTACCATTTCCGGTTTCGGAACACCGATGATGTGTTCTTGGCTTTCTTCGCCTTCTTCTTTCGACTCAAAAATCCGACGAATGGTGATGAGCCGCAACTCATACCGACTCGTCAAATCAATGCTTCCCAGCGTCCGGCCAATGCAGTTTTGCGGCGCGTGGATTTCGGCGATTTCATAATCATCCGGAAGCGCAAGAAACCCGCCGATATTCGGGTGAATGAGTCGCTCGGAAACCACGCTTGCGACTTCGCTTTCGGGCGTGAGGATCTCGTCGACCCCGAGGCTTGAAAGAATGCGCTTTTGGTGATCATCGTTGGAGCGCACAATCACGCGGGGCACGCCCAAGTCCAACAAGTTGAGCGCGGTCAGGACCGTTGCCTCGAAATTTTCACCGATGGCAACAATGGCGGCGTCCATGTCCTGGACCCGTTGCGTTTGGAGCGCACGGATGTCGGTTGAATCCAATGTCACCGCTAAGGCAACATCATCCTTGATTCCTTCGGATCGTGCAGTGTTGTTATCGAAGGTGAACACCTCCGCTCCTTTTGAAGCTAACGATAAGGCAATTTGTTTTCCGTAACGGCCCATTCCAAAAACGGCAAATCGAGATGATTTAGGCATGATGGCGTATTCAGTATTCTGTAATGGTTGGCGAAATTATTCCGTAGACATGGCTTCTGTGCAATCCTTGAAAATAGCGAGAAAGGCAGCGATGTCCTCAAAGGTATTGTACAATGGCACAGGCGCCATGCGGATCACATTGGGCTCGCGCCAATCGGAAATCACACCGGCCTTCGTGAGCGCTTCAAAAAGACTTTTTCCAAAGCCATGTGCTGCCAAGGAAAGCTGACAGCCTCGACGCTCGGGATCTGTCGGGGTAATGAGTTCAGCGCGAAAACCAACTTCTTCTGCAACGTGCTGGATGCCGGCCTCCATATAAGCGGTGAGCCGCTTGCTTTTTTCTCGCAATTGATCGATTCTAGACTCGAGAAACATCTCCAGTGAAGCGGCATGCACGGCCATGTTGAGCACCGGAGCATTGGACATTTGCCACGCTTCCGCGGTTTTCATGCTTTCAAAGTTGGGTTCCATCAAGAACCGGCGTTTGGCATCGTGCCCCCACCATCCATCAAACCTTGGAATGTCTTCTCGGCCGACGTGTTTTTCGTGGATGAATGCGCCGGCCACTGCTCCCGGTCCTGAGTTGAGGTATTTATAGGAGCACCAGCATGCGAAGTCAACGCCCCAATCGTGCAGTTGCATCGGAACATTGCCCATTGCATGCGCCAAATCAAATCCGCAATGCGCGCCAACTGCATGAGCAGCGCGAGCAATACGTTGCATATCCATGAGCTGTCCGGTGAAGTAATGAACACCGCCAATCATCACCAAAGCCAATTCATCCGCATGTGCTTCAATGGCCTTTTCAATGTCTTCTTCTTCGATGCAGGTTGCACCGGGACGAGGAGAAATGGCGATCAAATCGGTTTCTGGGTCACCGCCATGGAAACGAATTTGACTGGCCAAAGCATATTGGTCTGACGGGAAGGCTTTCGCTTCGCAAATGATTTTGGTGCGCCTTCCTTGAGGCACATAAAAACTCACCAGGAGCAAGTGCAAATTCACCGTCAAGGCATTCATTGCGACGACTTCGTGTTCCTTTGCACCCACCAAATTGGCCAGCCCTTTTGCCAGCTTTTCGTGGTAGCTCACCCAAGGATTCTGGGCATGGAAATGCCCTTCAACGCCCCACTGGGCCCAGTCATCCAGCTCGGTTTTGATGGCTTGTTCAGCTGTCTTTGGTTGCAAGCCTAAAGAGTTCCCCGTGAAATAAATAACCTCTTTCCCATCAATGATTGGCAGGTGAAAATCAGAACGTCGATCGGGAATGGGATCATTTTTGTCCAGCGAGCGAGCGTGCTCGATGCTGAATAATCGTTTGGGGTTGATCTCCATGGATGAGAAATTGTCTGAGCCCTAAAGTTCGAACGAAAAACGCCATTTTCGGGAACACTTAGTAGAAAAAGATAACAAAGCCTTGAACAATGAGGCACCCATCAAGGATGATGCTATACAACCACTCGTCGCGAGTAGAACGTCCATAGATGACCCAGGGAATGGCACATGCGGCGGCAATCATCGGTGCAAGGGCATTCCCAGCCGCCATGAAAAAACAACCGCTCAACAGAATGAGCAATAGTGCAAACATCGCTGACCTTCGCTGCCCCATGCGCTGGGGCACGGTATTCATTGCCGCGGGGTCGATCTGCAAGTCGCGCACATCAAATGGAATCGTCAAGCCGGCGATGAAGGTGGATTGAGCGATTGCGCGAACAATCAAATTGACCTCCCAAGGCCCCTCTCCGGACATGACCCCAGGGACCCATACCGTGGCCAGCCCCCACGTAATCGCAATCACGGGCAGTTTCATCCGACTCATATCGCGCCAGCCGTTGCCTTGATTCAAGAATGGATTCGATGCATAGCCCGACACCAACGCCAGTAAGACCAGTAACACAGGCCAACCTCCGGCGAGTGCAGTCAACCACGGGAGGAGCCCATCCCAAAAAACCACCATCCAAATCAAACCCCCAACCATCCAAATGCTCAACACCCATCCGAACCATTTCTCGATGAACTGCCCGCGATCCACCGGCATGTTTTGGGGCATTCGTGCCCACTTAATCCTGCGCTGTATGGTGTACAGAACCCCCGTTCCCAGTCCAATGGCCGTGGAAATTCCCCATGTGGACGCATCCTGAGGAGCCAAGGGTGCATATGCGTGCATCGTCGCCAAAGCAGAAGACAAAGCCCCTAGTGCAATCCAAAGGTGGGAATAGCCGACGATTTTCACCATGTGCCAAAGTTCGTACAATGCCCTTGAAATTGCATTTGGGCCCCAAAAAATGCATTTGAAACTGCACCTGTTCAGAAAGGATAGAAATGCAGCGTTTCGGTGCAAGTAATCAACGCATTAACTGCTAAATTTGTGCTTCATTTGATTGCCTCATGCACGCCTCAAAATTCACTTCTCGCCACATTGGTCCTCGTGAACAGGACCAGCAGGCGATGTTGCGCTCCATCGGAGTGGCTTCCATCGATGACTTGATTGCCAAGACCGTTCCTGAAAAAATCAGAATGCGGACCCGGCTCAACTTGAGCCCAGCATTATCGGAAAGCCAGTATTTGGAACACATTGAAGGAGTTTCAGCGAAAAATCAAGTGTTCCGGAATTACATCGGCATGGGATACAATCCGACTGAAGTTCCCAGCGTCATTCGACGCAATGTGTTGGAAAATCCGGGTTGGTACACCGCCTACACGCCCTATCAGGCGGAGATTGCGCAGGGCCGATTAGAGGCGCTCTTGAACTTTCAGACGGCGGTTTGTGATTTGACGGACATGGAACTGGCCAATGCATCGTTGCTCGATGAAGCTACGGCAGCTGCCGAAGCCATGGCCATGGCTTATGCCGCACGACCGCGGGCCATCGCCAAAGCGGGAGCCAATCGATTTTTAGTAGATGAGGCCGTCTTTCCCCAGACCATGGATCTTTTGCGGACCCGTGCGAAGTACCTCGGGGTGACCCTCGACGTGGTTTCCCGTAACGCAATGCAGTTCATCGCTGAAGATGACGTCTTTGGGGTTTTGTTCCAATATCCTGACGGCGATGGTGTGTGCGAGGATTTATCAGAGGTTATTTCTGCAGCGCATGCGACCCATGCGCAAGTAGTGGTTGCCGCGGATATCATGTCATTGGCGATTTTGAAAAGCCCGGGGAGCATGGGGGCAGATATCGTTGTTGGCACAACCCAGCGATTCGGGGTTCCGATGGGATACGGCGGACCGCATGCCGCATTTTTCGCAGCGAAAAAAGAATACAAGCGACATTTTCCAGGCCGAATTATAGGCGTCTCTAAGGACCGTTTGGGAGCGCCTGCCTTGCGCATGGCACTTCAAACCCGAGAACAACACATTCGTCGTGATAAGGCCACGTCCAATATTTGCACTGCGCAATCATTGCTCGCGGTAATGGCCTCGATGTATGCTGTTTATCATGGGCCGCAGGGTTTGCGTGAAATAGCAGAAAACATTCATTCCGCAGCTCGTATCCTCGATGCAGCCTTGCGCCGATCCGATCAATACGATCAATTGAATGAGGTTTACTTTGATACGTTGAAAGTCAAGGTGATGGATGGCGAGGACGGAATGAGAGCTCTTCGTGCTCGGGCTGAAGCGATGAAAATCAACCTGCGCTACTTCCCAAATGGCGAATACGTAGGGGTGTCGCTGCATGAGCGCGTCTCGCATCAAGAATTAATGGATCTGTGCACGGTTTTTGGCGTGACTCCATTGACGGAAGTTTCGGAGAACCGTGCCTTTTTGGGAGGTTTATGGCGTGAAGTGGACTACTTGCACCATCCCGTTTTTAACCGCTACCGTTCAGAGACCGAAATGATGCGGTACATCAAGCACCTGGAAAACAAGGACTTGTCATTGGTGCATAGCATGATTCCATTGGGTTCTTGCACCATGAAATTGAATGCGGCGACAGAATTGATTCCCATTACGTGGCCGGCTTTTGCCGAATTGCATCCCTTCTGTCCCCGTGAGCAAGCAGGAGGCATGCTCGAAATGTTGGACGAATTGGAATCGGACTTGGCGAAAATCACAGGTTTTGCAGGCGTTTCACTTCAACCAAATTCAGGAGCACAAGGTGAATTCGCCGGGTTGATGGTGATTCGAGCCTATCACGCATCGCGGGGCGACCAGAATCGGGACATCTGCCTCATTCCTTCTTCTGCGCATGGGACCAATCCCGCGTCTGCAGTCATGGCAGGAATGCGGGTTGTTGTTGTTGGGTGCGATGACCAGGGAAACATTGATTTGGATGATTTGCGGGCCAAAGCGGAAGAGCACTCCACTCAGTTGGGAGCGCTTATGATTACCTACCCATCGACGCACGGAGTGTTTGAGGAAGGCATCTTGGACATTACTGAAATGATTCATGCACACGGCGGACAGGTTTACATGGACGGGGCAAACATGAACGCCCAGGTAGGGCTCACGAGTCCGGGATTGATCGGAGCAGACGTCTGTCACTTGAACTTGCACAAAACCTTTGCTATCCCGCACGGTGGTGGAGGCCCCGGTGTCGGTCCGATTGGCGTTGCTGAGCATTTGGTTCCATTCTTGCCAGGGCATGAGGTTGTTCCTACAGGAGGCGAAAAGGCCATTCACGCCATCAGCGGGGCGCCATTCGGGAGCGCACTTATTTGCCAGATTCCTTATGCCTACATCAAAATGCTCGGTGAGGGCGGACTAACGAGATCTACAGAAGTTGCCATCTTGAATGCCAACTACTTGAAAGAACGATTGCAAGACGAATACACCATCTTATACCAGGGTGAGCAAGGCACGGTTGCGCATGAAATGATTTTGGATTGCCGTTCGTTTAAGGCATCTGCAGGGGTTGAGGTCATGGACATTGCAAAGCGCTTGATTGATTATGGTTTCCATGCGCCCACGGTGTCATGGCCCGTGGCAGGCACCCTCATGGTCGAGCCTACAGAAAGTGAATCCCTCGAGGAATTGGATCGTTTTGCCGAAGCCATGCTGGCCATCCGCGAAGAAATAAGAAGCATTGAACGCGGCGATGTTGACCGGGAAGATAACCTCGTGAAAATGGCTCCGCACACGGCCCGTGAGGCCGCTTCTTCGCAATGGAGTCATCCGTATACCCGAGAATCCGCATGTTATCCAACAAAAGAGATGCAAGCCCGCAAGTTTTGGAGCCCTGTTGCCCGCGTGGACAATGCGTACGGTGACCGGAATTTGGTCTGCAGCTGCCCACCCTTGTCATCATTTGAAGAGATTTTGGGTTCCACTTTATAACTGGGCATCAAGCGTTTATATTTGCGCCACACCATTAACATCAAACTGCTTGATTATGAAGCATTTTTACACCGCAGCCTTGGCTGTACTCTTGACCACAGCGGTCACTGCACAGGGCTTATTGCCCATCGCAAACAAAACGGCGAATCAAAGACGATTGGAGTCGTTCAATACCCCAACTCAGGTTGATCGCGAAGTAATTTGGTCGCATGACTGCAATGTTGATTCTTGCGATTCATGGACTTTTGACAACGGAGCGAGCATTGTAGGCTCACCATGGGAGGATATTGACCTGAATTTCGAATGCTCCACGGATGGGCCTGCAGGGCCATACAATCAATGGGCCGGTGGAACAGGAGATGGTTCAGCCGCAAGCGCGATGAACTCGACAACTTCTTCCAATGGATTGTTGATCGTAGATTCCGATTTGTTTGGCCAAGATGCTAATTATGATGCAGCTTGGATCGAAAACAGCTGGGTGCAAACCGCAAATTCAATCGACTGCAGCACCTTGGATTACGTGAGCATTTCCCTTGAGACCCGCTACCGCTGCTGGGACAACGGAGCTTCAGATGACAGCGAGAAATGCCTCATCGAAATTTCCCGAGACGGAGTGAACTGGC